>OCVV011192176.1_pt1 | contig 29216 bp, 29 predicted proteins | sample 1539721 | NCBI WGS metagenome assembly OCVV01 (sample SAMN02144230, study PRJEB22623) | gut metagenome | biome: sheep rumen | host: Ovis aries | place: New Zealand | reverse complement strand
CTACTATTACTGCATCGACCGGGCGGTGGAGAGCCATGTCTCCCCGCAGGGCAACGGCCGTCTCAACGGCAGCAAGGTCTTCACCGTGCCTGGAACCCATGTGCTGGGCGACGGCACCAACGCCGCCGGGACCCTGACCCGCTGGGTGCGGGATCTGCTTTACAGGCCGGAGCTTCTTGCCGAGGCGGAGGGCGGTGAAAACGCCTATGCGGTCATGGCCCGAGAAGCTGCGGAGATCCCCTGCGGCTCGGAGGGACTCATGATGCTTCCCTATATCTATGGGGAGCGGAGTCCCCTGCAGGATCCCCGGGCGGCGGGGATGCTCTTTGGTCTGCGGGGAAACCACGGACGGGCCCATATCAACCGGGCTGCGCTGGAGGCGGTGGGCTATTCCACGCTGCAGCATCTGATCCTGTTTGAGGAGCTGGGCCTGCCGCCCAAACGAATCATCAGCGCCGGAGGCGGCACCAAAAACCGAACTTGGATGCAGATCGTCTGCGATATTTGCGGCATGCCGATCCAGATCCCGGAGAGCTGGCAATGCTCCGCCTTCGGGGACGCCATGCTGGCAGCGCTGGGCGCAGGCGCGCTGGATAGCTTCAGCGCTTTACGGCAGGCGCTTCCCGCCGGGACCGTGCTGCAGCCCGATGAGACGGCCCATCGGCTGTACGCCTCCCGCTATCCCATCTTCCGGGATCTCTATCGCAGCAACCGGGAGCAGATGCATGCGCTTTCTGCGGAGGCGTGATATGGAAAAAAGGGAAACGATCCGCTGCGTTCTCTTTGATTTCGACGGGGTGGTGGCCGATACGGAGCTCTCGAACATCGGATATCTGGAAAGGGCTCTGGCTGTCTTCGGCCTCGGCCTGAACGAGGAGCAGCGCCGGGCCCTGATCGGTGTGAATACGCTGGATGTGATCCGGCCCCTGCTGTCGGCGGCGGAGCCCCCCGTCAGCGAGGAGGAGCTGGCCCGGGTGCGAAAGCAGCAGGGGAACACCTATGAAAACAGTCCGCAGCTCTGCACGCTCCCCGGCTTTCGGGAGCTGCTGAACCGCCTGCGGCTCCGGGGAGTCAAAACCGGACTTGTCAGCTCCACCAGTTCCCGGCTGATCCTGGCTGCCCTGAACCGTCTTTCCCTGACGGGGCAATTCGACCTGATCCTCTGCGGGGATATGGTGGAGCGGAAAAAGCCGGACCCGGAGTGCTACCGCAGGGCCATGACGCTGCTGGACATTCCCCCGGAGGCGTGCGCCGTGGTGGAGGATTCGCCGGTGGGGATCAGCGCCGGTCTTGCCTCCGGGGCCTATGTGGTGGGCTATGAAGGCGGGCAGATCCGCCAGGATACCGGCCTTGCCCACGCCAGGATCGCTCATTTTTCCGAATGTGCGGAGCTTCCGCCTTTTCGGGAGCTTCTGAAGGACACAGAGAACGAGGAGGAGAGAGCATGACAAAGAAACTGGGCTTCGGCCTGATGCGGCTGCCCCTTCTGGACGAGAGGGACGAGGCCAGCATTGATATCGAAACTTGCAAGCAGATGGTGGACCTGTTCATGAGCAGAGGCTTCACCTATTTTGACACAGCCATCATGTACTGCGGCGCAGCCAGCCAGCGGGCGGCCAAGACCGTTCTGGTGGACCGTTATCCCCGGGACAGCTTCACCCTGGCCACCAAGCTGCACAGCAACTTCGTCCATGCGCCGGAGGATCCGGAGCGAATCTTCCGGGAGCAGCTGGAGCAGACCGGGGCAGGCTACTTCGACTATTACCTGCTCCACGGGATCAAGGCCAACAGCTATCCCATCTATGAAAAATACGACTGCTTCAACTGGCTGCTGGATAAGCAGCGTCAGGGTCTGGTGCGGCATGTGGGCTTTTCCTTCCACGACACCCCGGAGCTCTTGGACCGGATCCTGCGCGAGCACCCGGAGATGGAATTCGTGCAGATGCAGCTCAACTATCTGGACTGGGAGAGCGAATGGATCCAGTCCCGCGCAGTGTATGAGACCGCCGTGCGGCATGGGAAGCCCGTGGTGGTCATGGAACCGGTTAAGGGCGGCACCTTGGCCAGGCTGCCCGCGGAGGCCGAATCACTTTTGAAGGCGGCAGAGCCCGACCTCTCTATTCCCTCCTGGGGGATCCGTTTTGCGGCCAGCCAGGAGCATGTGTTCATGGTGCTCTCGGGCATGAGCACGCCGGAGCAAGTGCTGGACAACACCGGCTATATGCAGGACTTTCGACCTCTTTCACCGGAGGAGATCGCCCTGACGCGCCGGGCTGCAGAGATCATCAACCGCCAGGTGGCCGTGGCCTGCACAGGCTGCTCCTACTGTACCGACGGCTGTCCCATGCAGCTGGCGATCCCCAAGTATTTCTCCCTTTATAACGAGGACATGCGGGAGGACCTGGCACAAAAGGGCTGGACCGCCAATTACGCCAATTATGCCAAGCTCACCGCCGACCACGGCAGGGCGGGAGACTGCATCGGCTGCGGTCAGTGTGAGGGGGTCTGTCCCCAGCATCTGCCCATCATCTCCCTGATGCGGCAGGTCTCCGCCCATTACGACGGCTGAGGGGAGTGAGCTCCTCAGTCTGCGGCCAGGCAGTGACGCGCATTCTGCCGCAGGAAAAAACGTAGCGCTTCGCAGATTATTCTGCAGAGCGCTACGTCCTTTTTTCTTATCATGGTAGTAAAAGAAATGAATTGATAGAGTCTTCGCCTCACAGATTGCAGGCCGAAAAGAAAGACGCTGCAAATCAGCTATCTGTTTTGAACGTCTCTGCTCAATGCTTGGTTGAACTTGTCAGCACTTTTCGCTATAATTCTTTTGTTCAAAACTGCGCCGTCACGGACAAGACAGCCGGGTGTTCCTGTGCTATGATCAGTGTCGGATGGAGGTGCCTGACCGAAATGAATGTGAGAGAAAGATATGACCGGACGATCCGCGCCATTGAGGAACATGCCTCAGATCCCGACCTGGATCCGCAGAAGCTTGCGGAGCTGGTGGCACGGGACAGCGGCTTTGCCGTGCGGGATATGGTCGCCGTCTTCAAGTACCTGACCGGCAGCACCCTTCGGGGATACATCAGCGAGCGAAAGCTCATGGCCTCCTGCGCCTACCTCCTCGCCCCGGGCCGCCGGGACATTGAAACCGCCCTGGCCATCGCGGGATACCAGGATCAGCCCGGCTACACCAAGGCCTTCAAGGCCCGTTTCGGCCTGACCCCAGGTGAGGCAAGACGCCGCAGCGACCGCTCTCTGCTGGAGGGTCCCCTGACCTGGGATGCGCTCTCCCTCAGGGGCAGGGCTCCCTCCGAAGAGCCCGAGCCCGCCGCGGCAGATGCGGAAGAGATCCGCTTCGGCATTCCCAAGTCCCAGCTGGACCGGGCTGCCCGCGCCATGGAGCTGGAGGCCTTTTACGAGCTGAGCCGCCCCATGAGCGAATATGCCTTTTCCCTCTCTCAGCGCAGCGGCCGCAGCCTGGAGGACTGCTTCCGGTATCTGGATTCTCTGCGGGATTACATTCTCCCCTTCCCCGAGCAGGAGGATCCCGACGACGAGGCACTGACCACCCAGCCCAAGCTGCTCCAGGAGTACGCGGACGATCCCTTTGTGCAGGAGATGTTTTTCCGCCTGGGGATCCGGTTGGAGACCATCCAGTATTTCCACGCCTACCACGATGCAAGCCACGAGGAGCTGCTGGACTGCGGCCCGGAGATGCTTGCCGCCTATTCCGAGACCTGGCAGCTCCCCTTCCACGACTATGTCACGCTGTGGCGGGTCTACCGGCGCAAGACAGGCGGCCTTTTCGATCCGGAGGAATGGGAGACCCTGGTCTGGAAGCTGCTGCGCTGGCTGCCGGGCGGACAGGAAGACCCGGACGCGCCTCTCACCGAGGAGGAAGCCCCGGGACCTGCTGGCCTCGTTGGATCCCCGGATCCGGGAGCTGAACGCTTATTATGACGAGGTGGATCGGCGCATGCGGGAATCCTACACCAGTTGGCGCGGAGGACGCCTGGACAGGGAGCAGGCCCCGGATGACGATCCGCTGCCAGGCAACCTTCTGGAAGAGATCCCTGAGGAGCTCCTGGACGATCCTTTTGACGAAATGTGAAACGAGGCGGAAAAACCGCCTCGTTTCTTTTGTCCGTTTTTGCGCTGCCCCGGACAAGACAGTCTCCCCTCCCCGTGTTAAGATGCTGCCACATTCAAACAGGGAGGGAACGATATGATACTTACGGTTTGGAATCTGGCGAAAGTCATTATAGAGTCTTTTCATAAAAACAATCCGGAACTGATCTTCGACGAAGGGCTCTTTCGGCAGATCCTGGAGGATTGCAAAAAACTGGATCCCTTGGTGGAGGAAGGTCGTATCTTTGGCTGCGGTGTCGATCCCATGGGGGATAGCGGAAACGTTGAGGTGAAAGTATACTTCGCCAAGGGAGCGGAGCACAGCGAGGAGAACCGGATCCTGGCGGAGATCCTCCCCCATGCGGTCCGAATTGGAGTCTGTACCGATGAAGACGCTCAGTGGGAACCGGAGGAAGGCGTAGGAATCTGTCTGGGGATCCGCTGGGACTATCCCCCGGCCTTCCGATCCCCCGAAGAATGAGCAAAGCGCCGACCGGGCAAGCTCCCGGTCGGTGCTCTTTCTATCTTGCAGTTCGAAGCCAGGTATTGTAAACTAAGCTCAACCATTCTTTCCTTTGACCGGAGGCCGGGATGCTGCAGCTATCGGAACGTCTCCAACAGAATATCACCTTTGTCCTGCGCAGCAGCCGGGAGCTGGAGGAGCAGGCGGCTTCCTCCGCCCTGTCCCAGCCGGGGAAGCTCACCATGCTCTGCTACGACGCCTCAGAGCTTGCCCTGACGGCTCTCATCAGCTCGGATGAGGTCGAGTCCCTGTTTCTCCCCCGGGAGGAGCAGCTTCTGCAGCGGGAGGCCGCTTCCGCGCTGCGGCAGATTGCTTTGCATGCGCTGGATATCCAGGCCTGGGAGCTGCCCGACGCCATCCGCGCAGAGCTTGCCGCCATCCGCAAGCACTGTGAAACGCTTGCCAACTGCGTGGTGCTTCCGCCGGAGCCTGAGGCGCCCGCACCGGCTTCCCTTGTCCCCGTGGGCCAGAAAGCCCCCGCGCAGGCAGAAGCCCAAAATCTGATGCTCTTTACGCCTACCACCGAAGAGGACGAGGAGACGCGGCTGCGCGCCCAGATCCGCGCGCTGCGGGAGCTCCTGGCCGACCTGGTGCAGGAACGGGACGAGCTGGTGCACGTCATCTGCCGGGAGCTGGAGGCCCGCTATTACCGGGAGCTCGGCAGTCTGGAGGCCGAGGTCTTCCGGGCAGACGGCCTGGTAAACTACTTTCGCCGCCGGGCTGAATATCTGCGCGCCGCCCGGAACCGGGACGAGAAGCCGGACCTCGAAAAAGTGGAGCAGAAGCTCCGCAAGGACTTGGCGGAATACCAGAAGGTCTATGAGGAATTCACCCGCCGCGCAAAGGAGGCGGAGGCCCAGCGTCCCAAAAGGTCTGGCAATAGCTCCGCCCTTGCGGAAACAAAGGCGGGCGAAAAAGCGTCTGATCCTCAGGAGCAGGAGGAAGAGGCGGAAGATAGGATCCTCAGCGAGGAGGATCGGCTCAAGCGTCTCTACCGCCGGATCGTAAAGGCCATGCACCCGGATCTGCATCCGGAGCAGGACGAAGCCACCCGCACCCTGTTCAAGCGGGCGATCCAGGCCTATAAGGACGGGGATCTGAAGACGCTGCAGGAGATCGATGGGATGACCGCCGACACAGAACCGGAGCCCGGCCAGGATCCGCTGCAGGCGCTGCGGGAGGAAAAGCAGCGGCTTCTCGATCTGGTCTTCAGTCTGCGATATGAGATCCGACACATCAAGACCCGCTTCCCCTACACCAAGAAGAAGCTGCTGGAAGATCCCGAGCTCCTGGCCGCAGAGAAGAAGCGGCTGGAGCAGGCGCTGTTCCAGCTTCGTCAGCAGGCGGAGCGCTACCGCCGGGAGGTCGCTGACCTGGAGGGCAAGACATGAACGAGCTCATTTTGAAGCAGGCCGAGGAAGAACTGGTCACCGCCCTGCACGCAGACGGCGCCGAGCTGACCCTTCCCCTGCCCTTTGAACGGGACATCTTTCTGCTGGGGACCGACGTGGTCGGCACCAACTATGTGGAAAATATCGCCGCGCTCTATGAAACGCTTCAGGAAGGCGAACGGGTCCGCCTGGTGCGGGAGCCGGAGAACCCTTATGACGAATACGCCATCCGCATCGACGCTCTCCCCGAGGAGGGAGAGATCTCCCGGGAAGCGCTGGCCCCTGGGAGCAAGCTTGGCTACATCCCCCGGGACCGGAACAAGATCTTCGCGCGGCTCATGGACGCAGGCAAGGATCTTTACGGCACCGTCCGCCACAAGGAGATCGTCGGCGGGTACTACCGGATCGTGATCAAGGTCTTCCTGCGCGACTGAACGATTGCACAAGTCCATATAGAAGAGCAGCCAACGGGAATCACTCTCCCGGTGGCTGTTCTTCTATATGAGGTCGCTTTTCATTTGCGCCAGTGCATGATGCCTTCTGTCCTGTTCGGCTTCTTCCTTGGCTTTCGCCCAGATCGCATCCAGAAACTCTCTCTTCTGTGTCGCCTTCTGAAGCTTTACGGCATCTTCAAAGCCGTTTTTCGCTGATTCCTTCAGCCATTTGTCGCCTTCCTGGATATCGATATCCACTCCGAGGCCACGCACATATTGAAACCCAAGCCAAAACTGTGCTTCTTCATCCCCGTTTTCCGCTGCGTAACGCAAGCACTTCATGGCCTTCTGATTATCTCGCTTTTTTCCTTTCCCGTGCAAATACATCATTCCAAGAAGGCAATTTGCATGAGAATAGAGATTTATCTCCTCTTTGTCTAGATTACCGCTGAGAACTTCAAATCTCTCATCAGGGACAGCAGCCCCTTCGCCTTCAGCGACAACTCCCTGTCCCGCAGATGCACGTTGGAAATGACAGAATAGTTCCGACTCTTCTCCACGCGGATCACGCCCATTTGCATCACCTTCCTTCTGTTTCAGATTTCCACCCTCCCCGGGCATAAAAAAGATCCAAAGTGCATAATTGCACTTTGGATTCTGCTTTATTTCTTAAGCTATGTTTTTCTACTATGATAATTGCTTTTCTTTCTATAAGAATCAAGCTCTCCGAATGATTCGGAGAGCTTGACCCTTCAGGAGTGAAAAGAGAGGTACCAGGTTTATTTCAGTATTGTGCGAGGATCAGTGATTTTGCCATAAATTGCACTCACTGCTGCAGTTGCGGGAGAGCAGAGGTAGCATTTTGAATCTCTATGTCCTTGCCGTCCTCTGAAATTTCTGTTGTTAGTGGCAAGCATCACTCCATGCTCATCCATTACTCCGAAGCTCCCTCCACAGCACAGGTTACAGCTCGGTTGAATGAACATACCTCCCGCATCAATGATATCCTGAATAAAGCCAAGTTCCGATGCTTTATTGAAGATACTCACGCTTCCGAGTGACACAAGTAGCTTGATATGCTTATCCACTTTATGCCCGCGGATGATATTTGCGAATATCTCGACATCTTCAATTGAAGAATTGGTGCACGAGCCAAAATAAATCTGCGTTAACGCGGTTCCCTCCGATTCCGTTACCGGAAAAACGTTGTCAACTCTTGATGGGCACGATACCAAAGGAACGAGATCTTGCGCATTATAGTGGATCACTTTCTCGTACGCATCATCGGGACCGACTTTGAGCCATTCAATGTCCTTATAGTCCATGCCAAAGTATTCTGCTGTTTTTTCATCGGCTTCAATAATGCAGTTTTTTGCGCCGCATTCGATCCCCATATTGCTGATCGTGTAGCGTGAGTCCATACTAAGAGAATGAATCGTGCTACCAGTAAGCTCGATAGATTTGTACTGCGCTCCGTCAGCCCGAAGATCTCGCAGCATTTGAAGGGCAATATCTTTTGCATAGACGCCTTTTGGCAATTCGCCGTCCACGACGATTTTGATTCCTGCCGGTACACGTGCCCACACCTCACCGGTTCCAAAAATAGAACACATGTCAGGGTGACCGTTTCCGCAGGAGAAGCACGCCCCAGCGCCTGCGGTGCCGCAGTGGCTGTCGCATCCAAATATAAGATACCCGGGTTTTCCATAGCGATACTCATGAAAAACCGTATGAAGAATACCTTCTCCGACATGGACGTGCGTAATCCCGTACTTTTCTGCAAAGCGCAAAGTAGCATTATATGTATTCGCTGCTCCAGGCGCACTGACAGGAACATCATGATCTATGAAAAGCACAACCCGATCCGGGTATTTAACCTTTGTAAATCCTGCCTCACGAAAGAACGCCTCCGCCGGGCTGGTATAAAACTCCTGAAGAAGCACCACGTCCGGCGTGACCATAACGATGTCACCGACATTCACATGAGACAAGCCGGTGTTTTTCATAAATATTTTTTGTGTAAGCGTGTAAGACATCACATGTCACCTCCAATTGGGGGCAGTCCATTGTACTGGCGCAGATAATTCAACAGTCCTCCAACCTCAAGGACCTTCAGCACATTTTCTGGGAGCTCGGGTATGGGAAAGATTCTGTCTTTTCCGCGCACCTTGATATACTTGTTCACAGCAACTTCAAGAATTTCGCCTTCGTTGCAGTAATCCTGGATTTCAGAGTTCTCAATACATAGGATTCCTGCATTGGTAGCATTTCGGAAAAAGATACGGCTGAAGGATTTCGCTACGATCACTTTTATTCCGATGGTCGTGAGAACTCCGGAGGCGTCTCTTGCTGACCCACAGCCATAGTTTTTTCCTGCGACAATATTGTCTCCCGCACGAACTTCATCTGCCCACCCCGGTCTGTTTGACTGCATGCAGAACTTCGCACGGTGTTTCATGGTTACACCGCCTTTGATTGAAGGAATACTGCTTGGATACATGAGGTCTGTGTCGATATCATCGCCAAAACGCCAGATTTTTCCTGAAAGATCTTTCATTTCTTTCCCCCCAGTTAAATCATAGTCAGCATGCCTGTCAATGCGCTTGCAGCAGCAGCTCTTACAGAAGTAAGATAAACGTTTGCTTCCTCTGCTCCAGCACAACCGGCAAAGTTACAGCCTCCAGCTGAAATAAGGTTTTCCCCTTCATCGATATAACCAAAGGAGTGGGTACGGCAACCGCTGCACCCGCAGTTTACCAACTGGGCCCCACTATTCATAAGTTTCGAGACTACACCCTCGCTGACCGCCTGTTTGAAGGTTTCAGAGTCAACTGCAGAAAAAACGACCCGCACCCCTCGATGGCAGTGCTTGCCTTCCATCAGAGACGCAAACTGCCGTAAGCTCTCGATGTCCCCACTATAGCAGCCCCCAACATAAACGCCCTGAACGGACAAGAATTTCATTTCACGGATCCTACGGATGTGGAACGGATCACCAGGCAACGCAATTACAGGTTCGACTTCGGACAGGTCAAAGCTTATCATGGTGTCGTACCCTTCCATATCCTCGGAGAACAGCGCAAACACAGCGCCGGCGTCAGCAGCTGCGGCGCACAGCAGAGCTTTCCCATGCTCCGGGATATCCCCGTAGAATTCCACCGCTTTCCCTTTAAATCCGCCTTCGCCCACCCTAGACAGCAGGGTCAGCGCAGCATCCTTAAAGTCCACATTATATGCCAACTCTCCCGAAAGCCTCACAAGGAAAGAGTTCGGGACCACGACATCGGCATAGCCGGTATTAAGCGCCTCAACCATCTTTTCAGCAGACAATCTAAGTGCAACAGCACCCGAAGCGCCCATATAGGAAAAATGTGCACCGCATGCTGCAACGACATTTCCTTTCTTGAGATAATGCCTACGCATCAGCTCATATGCAACACCACCACTCTGAGAAAACTCAGTTCCGTGTTTTTTTGCAAAATCCAGGATCTTGTAGTTGTACTGTGCATCCGCCACGAAACACGGTGCGCTCTGGTGATCGATTACCACCACGACCTTTCGAGGATCAAACAATTCATCTTTGTCACTCACAAGATCGATCCAGTTGATCTCTGGGTCATCATTGAGCAGACAATAATCCAGGGCAACGCGAATTGTTTCTCCCGCTTTCAAGTTGTTCTGTCCTGCCGCCAGGGCAAGCATTTTCATTCCCGTGCTCATATATCGATCTCCCTCTCTTAGTATCAGAAGTAAATCCTCGGATCTGTAATACACCCGTTAATGGCAGAAGCCGCTGCTGTTGCTGGTGAGCCAAGGAAGCATTTCGCGTTGCGGTCGCCATGTCTTCCCCGGAAGTTTCTGTTATTCGTGCCCAGCATTACGCCCTTTTCATCCATCAGGCCAAAGGTACCTCCATAGCACAGACCGCATGTGGGACTGACAACCAAGGCTCCAGCTTCGAGAATATCGTGGATATAGCCAAGCTCCATTGCCTGTTTGAAGATTTTTACGCTTCCCGGGGACACAAGGAGTTTGAAATCATCTTCCACTTTTTTCCCTCTGATCACAGAAGCAAAGATTTCAAAGTCCTCAAGGGAAGAATTCGTGCAGGATCCAAAAAACACCTGTGTAAGCTTAGTCCCCTCCACTTCACTGATGGGTTTGACCGTATCGACATACGGCGGACAGGAAACCATCGGTACAAAGTCAGCTGCATCATAGCGAATAACTCGCTCGTATGCATCGTCAGGGCCGCATTTGAGCCATTCTATTTCCTTAATGTCCATATCAAAGAAGGCCGCTGTAACCTCATCCGCTTCTACGATACCATTCTTAGCTCCGCATTCGACAGCCATGTTCGTCATTGTCAGGCGGGATGACATGCTCATACTTCTAATGGTGCTGCCGCAGAATTCAAGCGATTTGTATTGCCCACCATCCGAACGGATATCGCCAAGCACGCGAAGAATGACATCCTTGGAGAATACGCCTTTGGGAAGCTGTCCTTCAATAACGATTTTGATACCAGCCGGTATCCGGGCCCAGGTTCTTCCGGATCCAATCATGGCAACATTGTCAGTCACACCAGTGCCTGTTGAGAAGCACGCGCAAGCCCCATATGTGCAGGTATGGCTGTCTGCTCCGAAAATCACAGTTCCAGGTTTGCAGTATTTGTATTCTGGCACCAGCGTATGGCAAATACCTTCACAGGCGTGAGAGTGGCTGATATTGTACCGCTTGTCAAATGAGAAGACTTCTGAGCGTCTGTCAATGGCAATATAACTGCTGGCGAGTGTGTCGTGGTCAAAGAAATTGATAAGCTGGTTCGGATCTGCAACCGTCTTAAACCCCATGCGACGCAGCATCTGGCTGCGTTCCGCCGCCCCCTCATGGTTCATAATATAGTTAGGCTTAACGGAAACAACGTCCCCCGGAATCACATGGTCCACTCCGGCGTTGCGCATGAGGATTTTTTGTGTGAGCGTATATGACATTTATTCTTCCTCCTCCGGCAGCAGGCCATTTTGAATGCGCATATAGTTTATCAATCCTCCAGCTTTCAAGATTTCAGAAACATGATCTGGCAGGGGGCGAATTGGGAAAGCTTTGCCGTTAACAGAGATATACTCGTTAGGCTTTACTGTAAGGATATCCCCTTCCCTGCAATATTTCTGGATATCGCTGTTTTCAACAAGCAGTATTCCGTTATTCACGGCATTTCGGTAAAAAATGCGTCCGAAAGAACCGGCAACAACCACTTTTATGCCCAAAACCCTCAGATACGATGCAGCAGTTTCCCGAGATGAGCCACAGCCGAAATTCTTTCCGGCAACGATCACGTCACCATCTCTGACAGCGGAACTGAATTCCGGACGCACTGCACGCATACATCCCATGGCCTGCTCCTTAAGAGATACCGTGTCTCGAGGAAACGGAGCTATGACATCGGTATCAATGTCATCTCCAAATAACCAGATTTTTCCTTTTCTGATGTCGCTCATCCGTGATCCCCCCTCAAAAGGCAGCAACATGACCGCTCAGGGCAGTAGCTGCAGCAGTTCGGACACTGGTGATATATACGTGCGAAGAAGGATGCCCGCAACAGCCCTTATAGCAGTAACCGCCAGCTGTTACAAGATTCTCCTCTGCTCCCACGCGAGCATACGCCTTCGTATGACAACCGCCGCACCCGGCGGGGAGCATGGCACAACCGCTCTCGATGAAGATCGAGACAAGCCCTTCGTCCACCGCTTTAATATAAGTGTCTCGATCCGCAGCGCTGATGAAAACACGCAGTCCACGCAGCACATGTCTTCCCTTCAAGATTTCAGCTGCAATTCGAAGATCTTCGATCTGACCGCTCATACAGCCGCCAATAAACACCGCCTGCGCGCAAAATAGGGACGGTGCAAACGCCGATTTGCTTTGGAATATATTATTGTCCAGAGAAACGAGGGAGTCGAATCCGGAAATATTAATCTCATAGTTTTTCACATAGCTTCCGGAAGGAGCATCCACAAACATTGCGCTGATCGCTCCAGCCTCAGAAATCATCCCGCAGATGATCCGTTGATCCCGTTCAGAGATCGCCCCTGTAAACTCCACAATGCAGTTATCCAGCGCTCCCTCGCCTAAGGCGCGAAGAATATGAAGCGCAACGTCCTTTCCGTCCAGGCCCACGCTCATCTGTCCAACCAACGTGATATGAACCACTGAGGGAACCATCATCTGAATCTCTCCATCGGAAAGCAGTCTTCCCATTTCCTCTGGCGTGCAGTGCACAACCACCGCTTTTGCAGAGCCCATGATTGACGCAGGCTTGCCGCAGGCTGCAACAATGCTTCCTTCTTTTACATAATCGTTCATCGCTACTATGTAGCCAACGCCGCCGCTTTGCGTAAAGTGGATCTTATTTTCTCTGGCAAATTGGATCAGTTTTGTGTGTACCGCACTAATGGCCGCTGTACTCGCCGGGGTCTGATGGTCAATCGCCAGAAGTATATGTCCGGCATCAAATACACCTTTTTTGGCATCATAGCTATCAAGAAATTCCGGTTCAGCATCTGTCACGACACAGAAATTCGGTTTAAACGTTACGAAATCTCCTGGTCTGATAACGTCGACACCGGAAGCAGCCGCCAGCAGTTCGAGGCTGTATGGCATTGAATATTCGTGCATAATCATTTCTCCTCATTCGCTTATATTATAGAAGCTGATATCACTTTCGTACTCTTGCCGCAATCGCATCCCCCATGCCGGAGGTCCCTACCAGTGTCTTTCCCTCTCGCATAAGATCCGCTGTGGCATATCCTGCCAGCAGGGCTTCTTCAATCGCGCGATCAATGGCCGCTGCCGCTTCTGGGAATTCAAGAGAATACTGAAGCATCAACGCCGCCGCTCTTATCATTCCGATCGGATTGTAGGAATCTTTACCAACTTCATCATAAGCCATATCAGAGAACAGATTTCTTTCGTACAACCCTTTTCCGCCAGCCATAGTGTTAAAAGCGCCTAAAGTACGTGCGGCTCCTGTAAGCCCCGAAGCCTGGTCAGAAAGAATGTCTCCGTATGTATTGATTCCGAACACGACATCAAACTGTGACGGATCTCTGGATATCTCATACGCGCAGTCATCCGGTTCGATTCGCTGGAGCGAGATTTCCGGGTATTCCTCTTTCATTTCAAAGGCTACATCACGCCATAGGATTGAACTTGCCAATCCCTTGCATTTGCAGACCAAATGGGCTTTTCCGCGGCTCCTGCCTGCGATCGCAAATGCATCCGCAACGCACTCTCGGATTATCTGCTCATCATAGCGTTCAAAATCAACTGCTACACGCCCATGCGCTCCTTCGCTTCTTTCATGAGGATTCGTAATCGTACCGCCTTTTAGATCCCGTGCAACGAAAATATGGAAGCCCCGTTCCAAAACGTCTCTGCGCATCGTGCTGTATTCCCAAAGCGATTTGGGAATGGAGACAGGGCGCACGTTCGTGATCAAGCCGAGCTCCTGCCTCATACGCAGAAGCATCTTGCGCTGATCTGAAGGGCAAGGCTTTTCCAGCTCTACTCCGCCCAGCAGAACAGCATCCGCTTCCAGGCATGCTTGTACCGTCTTTTGAGGCAGCTGATTTCCATACTTGTACTGTGCACTTTGTCCCGCTTCGCATTCTGTCAGCACGAACTCTCTCTCAAATACTTCAGAAACTCTATTGAGCACTTTGAGAGCTTCCTTCATCAGTGAAGGGCCAACTCCGTCACCGCTGATAAATGCAATCTTATTTTTCATATAGCAACCTCGAATTATTATGAAACTTCAGTAATGAGACAACGGAATTCGGAGTCTCGCTTCAAGTCTCGAGTTCAGAACATTTTGCCAAAAGAAATATAATACGTTTTATATTCTTCTCGGCAGCCGTCCGGAACTCCTCCAAGTAGAGGTCCTTTCCCTCATTTATATAGAACGTTACAACTCTATTCACAAGATAGCTTTTCATTCTCTCTTTGTCAAGATTGAAATTATTTTTTGGTGCTTTTCCATAACAATCTAACGTCAAAACTGTCAATCGTCACAATTGACAGTTTCTTTCTTTCCTGTTATCCTTTTTGATGTAGAACGTTACAGAACGCATTTGATTGATAGAGATGGGAGATGATAGTGCAGGATATCATTCGCCGGTTGTGCGAACATCTGTAAAACGTTTTTCTCTCCGCCTATCTATCTCTTCCGGTGAGAGAGCCCTGCCAGGCAGGCATGCCCGATTCAACTCAGCACAATAAGAAAAAGGGGGAAAACACAGTGTCAACATTAGCAATTGTCTCTCTGATCGTATTCATCGCATTCATTGTATTTGGCGTAGTAACCAAGACTCACCTCGGAGCAATCGGAATCGTCGGTGCCTTTATCCTGGGCCTGTTTGTCCTCAACAATTCCGGTTCTCCTATTTCTTCCGGCTCTGCTGCAAAAGGTCTTTTCTCTTTGACCGACTATAGTCTATGGTTCACCATCATCGGCGTGTCCGTTTTATGCAGGATCGCGCAGAATGACGGAACATTGGACAATCTGGTCGGAAAACTCTGCTATCGTGTCGGTCCGCACAAATGGGTATTTCCGTTTGTTATTTTTGTAATTTACAGCGCATTGAGCATGTCCGGTCTGGGCGGCCTTAACCTCACTCCTATTCTTGTTCCGCTGCTGGTTGTGATCTCTGATAAAGAGAATCTGCCCTTCCCGATCCTGGCAGCAGCTGCTCATGGTGCCTGTGGTGTTGGCTTTGCCCCCGTTGCCCAGATGGGCGTTCTTCTCAACAACCTGATGGACGAAAACGGCATCCCCCATGCAGCCGGGTATTGGACCAATGCACTGATCACCGGTATTATTGTAGGTGTTTTCAATCTTATCCTCGCCTTTATCGTATTCGGCGGACTCAAAATGAAAGCAGACAAGGACAAGATTTCTGTCCTCAACAAACCCGAAAAGCTCAGCTCGAATCAGTGGATCACAATCATCGGTCTGCTTGCTTTTGTTGCTATGGTTCTTGGTCTTGGGTGGGCTCCTGGTCCCTCTGGCCTCATTGTTGCTATTATTCTGTGCATTATCAAGAAGCTTGAGATCGTTGATCTTTATAAGGGCGTTCCCTGGCCTACCCTCCTCCTCATCGGCGGTATGTCTATCTTCGCAGCCGTCGTGAAGCAGGCTGGCGGCATCGACTTGGTTGTAAACGGTCTTGTGAGTCTTGCCGGCAACAACGGACGCCTTGCTGGTTATTTCCTGCAGGTTGCTGGAGGCTGCTTGTCTCTTGTCACTTCCACCATGGGCGTTGTCATGCCTACCTTCATCCCCATGGCTTCCGGCATCGCCGCTGCAACCGGTGCAAATGCCACTTGGCTTGCTACATGTGCATCCTTCGGCGGCTTGCTCACAGGCATCACTCCCCTGTCTGTCACGGGCGGCCTTTATCTTGGTATCTACTCCACCAGGCACAGCAAAGAGGAAGTTGCAAAGCTGTTCGGTCAGCTCTTCCTGCTTGGCGCACTCATGGAACTTGGCGGTCTGATTTCCAATATTATCGGTCTCTGGAATTTCGGTCTTTAAGCGATACGCACATATCAACCTGTCAGGACCTGGCCTTCTGCCGGGTCCTGACTTGTATCCAATAATGGAGGCATACCATGATACAGCAAAGGATTTACGATTATCTGACCAGAAACAGAGTCTATTTTCTATCCACGGTTGACGGAAACTGCCCCAGAGTTCGTCCCTTCGGCTCGGCATATATAAAAGACGGTATTGTCTATTATGGCGTAGGCACGCAAAAACTTACCTATGCGCAGTTGACCGTTAACCCCAACATTGAGATATGCAGTTATTGTCAAGCTGACGGATCCTGGATGAGACTCCGCGGAAAAGCGAAGTTCGTAGAGAGTCAGGAAATCAACGAGGCGGTATTTGCTGAAAGGCCTCATCTTAAGAAAATATACAACGAAGAAACCGGGTATACCATGATCCGTTTCTGCATAATCGACGGGCATGTTGAATTTGCTGATACAAGAGGCAATTTTGAGCAATTTGATTTCTGAGCCTTCATACTGTTGCCTGACAGAAATATCGATTCGTTCCGGCATGAATTGTGTCATGCTTCTTTGAAGTTCTTGACCATATTTGTCCATAACACTCTGCAGGAATCGCCCTCGCAAGACATAGTTCAGTCTCGGAAATCGCTTTCGCCCTTTCTGTCAGCTATTTATATCAGTTCTTTCTTTACCAATGCATTTTGTTAACAAGTGCTTGGTATGCAAAACGCTCCCCTGCCGCCATGGCAGAAGGGAGCGCTATTATTGCTTTGGCAAAACGAAAATCTATTCGAAAGCACTCTTTTGGTATTCCTATTTCAACGCAATAATTCACACTTATGAAAGAAGCAGAAGAGGACTCTCTAAACTTGGCGTTCCGTTCCCAATGTCGCCGGACAGGTCCCCGGAAGGAACTCCGAATCAGGAGAACGGTTATTGATACGTGATATGCAGTTTTAGTGGAAACACCGGGATATCTGCGCGTTCACGAACAGAATCCGCAATGGATGTATCCGCTGTCATGAACAGAGGCGAAATCCCCAAATCCTCCAGTTCAGCTTCCAGACGTGCGTTCCCTTCCAGCACCTCATCTATACTGCTGTCCGCCCCAAGATTGGGGTTGCTGATATAGATAAAATTGTCTGTTCCTATATACTTAGCGATTGCACCCATCGTTCCATCAATGTGCTTTGCTGTATCAGACCACGGTCGAAAAGGATTGAGCACATAGAAGAGCAGAGCATTGGTGCTCCTGAGCGTATCAGAAAACTGTCCGAGTGTCCTTGCACCAGCAGCATCCCCCCCGATATCGACCACTGTGATGATATCATCATCCTGCAGGCATTCATTGACGCCTGCAGCAACAACAGGCATATCCAGCAGTTGGTCATAATAGTGGGCAGTTACTCCCGCAATCCTCAATTCTTCCAGATACTCTCTGGAACGAAACATCTGCTTCGTTTGATCCAGATCAAAAAAATGAATCTTCTGCTCCCCCAGGTCAGCAAGATAGGCCGCCCACGCCAGTGCTATTTCCGTTTTTCCGCTTCCGGCTTCTCCCACAAAAACAAAACGCCTGCGTCTTGATAGCATTTCAAATAACTCTCGGTCTGTCAATCATACCACTCCTTTTTCATGCTGCATATATAGTATATCGAAACGTTCCGTATTGTCAAGTGATCAAATGCACTTTGGAAGGATCCCTCAGGTGCCACGTCACCCTACCCGGCACCACGTCAAAATACAGATTGACATAAAAAATCGCTTGTATTAAGATATCAGAGGAGAAAAAAGTCAGATTGGAAGGTGGATCTATGGCAACCATCAAAGACGTTGCTAAACTGGCAGGGGTCTCTGTTTCAACCGTGTCCGTTGCTATTAATACAACTCCTGAAGAAAAGAAGGTTGCACCTCAAACGCGCGCTCGAATCCTTGAGGCCATGCATACTTTAGGCTATCAGCCGAATATCGCCGCGAGGAAACTGCGTATGGATGAAAATCCGCGTCCGATCATTGCCGTTTTCTGGCCCCTTGACCATCGAAGCCATATGATTGGCTATATGCTGCCGGACTTTCAGCGGGCTACAAGCAAAGCATATTTTGATTGTGAGATTCTTGTATATCCGTATAAATCCGGTGCCCTAAGCGAGGCGAGGGATTACTTTGAGAATCGTCGATTCAACGGTGCTTTTATCGGCGCAACTTCTGAGAATGACATGTTGTTTCTTCAGGAGATCACACCTCATGCACCGATCGTTCTCTACAATCGGTATTTGGAACGTTATAACACCGTCACTTCTGATAATATCGCCGCGGGAACGCTTGCTGCATCTTTGATTGAGCAAGGTGGATATCACACCGTCTCGCTCTTCACAAATGAAATGTCCACACCCGCGATTCAAACCAGGACCGACGCATTTGTTGTGGAATGCATACGCCGTGGGATTACCATTCTCAGTCAATACCCCATAGCGACCAATAATCAGCCGGAAAGTGTCATTCAATCCACTCGGCAAATGGTCTCAGACCATAGCGTTGGCGAGGTACTCCTGTTTCAAAATCACAACCATGCTCTGGTCTCCATATATGAAATGCAAAAGCTGGGGCTCTCCACACCAGAAGACGTCAAAGTTCTCACCATGAATTCCGGAGATGCCGGGATGTCAAGATTTCTATCTCCGTCGGTCACGAATGTCGGTTTTGATTTTCATGAAATGTTCATGGATTGTATCAACATCTTGATGCGGTCTATTTTGGACGTGTCCATTGTAGACAAGCCTATCCACAAAGTATATAAACCTTTTATTGAATTCGGAGAAACATTTCCCGCTCCGTAATCTGTTTCATCCTCATCGCCGGGCGATTTGTCGCCCGGCTTTTTTATGCCTTGAAATGTTCTTCTGGTTTTTTTGTATTCTTCTTGACAATCGCGATTCCGTACAATATAATATATGTAACGATTTATAAAAAACGTTTCGGTGGTGCGTTTAGATGAAACATATACATGCTAAGATTTACTACGGGTGGATCATCGTAGCGGCAGGCGTTCTGATCTGTATTGCCGGAATGGGGTTCACCGTAAACCTGATGGCTATCTTCATTACCCCCGTTTCTGAAGCTCTCTCTATCAGCAGAAGCACATTCTCCGCGCATTCTACATTCTTCTCCATCGGCCAGTTAGCCATGTATCCCATTCTTGGGCGCTTTTTTGCCAAGCGGGATTCCCTGAGGAAATATATGCTTTTAGGTGCATTTTGTGGGTGTATTTGTCTTTTTTCTTACTCGCAAGCCACAAGAGTTTGGCATTTCTATCTGATTTCTTTGTTTTCCGGTTTAACAACGAACCTTCTTACCATTATCCCCATGAACATCCTTCTAAACAGATGGTTCAAGGAAAAACGAGGTCTCGCAGCTGGAATAACCTTCGCCGGCTCCGGTTTGGGTCCAATGTTCATTTCGCCGATTCTGGCCTCTATAGTCAATCAGTTCGGCTGGAGAACGGGATATCTTGGGTTGTGCGTAACGTTTTTTGTTTTCACTGTTCCTCCCGTTCTGTTTCTCTTGAAAGAGAAGCCGTCTGATATGGGACTTTCCGCTTTGGGTGCGGATAGCTCTTCGGGAGAACAGGAGTTGCCATTAACTGGGCTCACGCGGAAGGAAGCCCTCCGTACTCCTTCGTTCTGGCTGCTTGGAGCTGCGCTGTTCATGGGCAGCATGATGTGTATGGGAGTACAGGCAAACATCGTTTCTTACTTTGGGGATCTCGGTTACTCACCAGAACGCGCAGCTCTGGTTTACTCTGTAGTAATGGGAACTCTCTGTATCGGAAAGCTTGTCCTTGGGGCTGTATTGGACAAGTATGGCGTGCGGACCGCCGCCATTTATATGTGTGTGACTTACATGGTATCCGTTATTTTCCTGTTGACTGCGCAAGCACCTGTCACCGCGTTCATTTTTGCTTTGTTCTTTGGAATGGCAGATGCCATGCTGATCATTCCTGGTCCAATTGTAGTTGGCAAATACTTCGGGAACCTGGAATATGCCTCTATTATGGGTCTATCCAGTGCCTTCGGCTCTGCCGGGACCGCGCTTGGCGTTCCCGTCATGGCCTGGGCTTATGACAAAACCGGAAGCTATCGAGCCGCATGGTTTTTTGCTCTGATTCTTGGTATGTTCACACTGCTTTGCTACCTTGCTTCCGAGAAATCCCACCGCTCCAGAGTCAGCAAAAACAGCAAATAGATTTCTGTGACCATTTCCGATCACAGTTGGTCGGCTGGTAATACTAATTCTAAGAAAGGATGATAGCAAATGGCACAAGTCGTTATTCTGCCTGAGTTCTGCAAGAGCTGCGAATACTGCGTACATACATGCGCAAGGAGTGTTCTTGCCGTCGGTTCCGAAGTGAATCGCAAGGGGTATCACTACGTAGTAGTCAGTAATCCTGAAGCCTGTGTTGGCTGCGGTCTGTGTGCTACCATGTGTCCTGATAGTGCAATTGAAATATACAAATAAAAAGGAGGCGCTTATATCGTGTCACGAGTTTTTATGAAGGGCTGCGAGGCCATTGCCGAGGCTGCCGTCCGGGCCGGCTGCAGATTTTTCGCGGGATATCCGATCACCCCGCAGAGTGAAATCCCTGAATACTTTTCCCGCCGCCTGCCTGAAGTCAAGGGTGTCTTTATCCAAGGTGAATCTGAAGTAGCCTCAATCAACATGCTTTTCGGCGCAGGCGGCTCCGGCACAAGAAGTATGACTTCTTCCTCAAGTTGTGGAATCTCCCTCAAGTCTGAAGGTATCTCCTACATCGCCGCAGCAAGAATTCCCGTCGTCATCAGTTCGGTCATGCGTGGTGGTCCTGGCGTAGGTAGCACCTTGCCTTCCCAGCAGGACTATCTTCAGGCCGTAAAAGCCATGGGAAATGGTGGATTCAGATCCATTGTCCTTGCACCGGCAACCGTGCAGGAAGCAGTCGATCTGACTTATCTTGCCTTCGAGCTTGCTGATCAGTACCGCAATCCCACTGTAGTCCTCAGCGACGGAGTCACAGCTACAATGATGGAGCCCGTAGAACTGCCCAGAATGCTGAGTGATGAGGAGATTGCCAAGATCAAAGCGGACAAGAGCAGCTGGTGCATGACTGGAAAGCCTGAAGACAGAGCAAAAAACTTTATCAACCCCGGAGCAACCATGGCGAAAAACAAGGAAGCAGCTGAAATGTACGAGAAATGGGAACCTGAAGAAGTGCGCGTGGAAGAATACATGATTGAAGATGCAGATGTGATCGTCACCGCGTATGGCTTCAGCGCCAGGATTGCAAAAGGAGTTGTCGATATGCTTCGCGCACGAGGGTATAAAGTCGGACTAATCCGCCCGATCACCGTCTATCCCTTCCCCTATGAAAGCTTTAAGAAGCTTGATTATGATCGGGTGCGCGCAATTATCGATGTGGAGATGAGTATCCCTGCTCAAATGATTGAAGATGTTCGTCTTGGCGTTCTGGAACGAGCTCCTATCTATACATGCCTCACTTCCGCCGGAGTATTGATGAACGTGGAGCATCTTACCGAAACCATTGAGCATGTCTATGAAAAACTGGGAGGTATGTGAAAATGGAAAAAATCTACGGACGTCCGAAGGCACTGCATGAAAATGCCATCAGCGGTTTTTGCCCGGGCTGCATGCACAGCACCCTGAACAAGCTGATTGCGGAAGTTCTTGAGGAAATGGATATGACCTCCAACGCCATCGAACTGCTGGGAATTGGGTGCGGCGGATCTTCCATGAACTACATGAACATTGACATGGCCTTCTGTGCGCACGGGCGCGCATGTGCAGTGGCAACAGGTGTAAAGCGCTGCAATCCAGAGAAGCTTGTGTTTACCTATCAAGGCGATGGTGACCTTGCGGCCATCGGTCTTGCTGAGACCATGTCTGCAGCAAATCGTGGTGAAAACTTTACCGTGATTTTTATCAACAACTCCACTTATGGCATGACTGGCGGTCAGCTCGCACCCACAACACTTATCGGGATGAAAGCCAGCACCGCGCCCTTCGGCCGTATCGCGGAGGAGCATGGGTATCCCCTTCATATGAGCGAGCTTCTTAATCAGCTTCAGGCTCCCGCTTTCATCACCAGAGTAACCTGTACTGACCCCACAAATGTCCGCAAAACAAAGCAGGCCATCCGAAAAGCATTTGAATATCAGCTGTCCAGTAAAGGCTTCTCGTTTGTTGAAGTACTTTCCAATTGTCCTACGAACTGGGGTCTTTCTCCTCTCAAATCGCTTGAGTTTATTAAGAATAACACCAGCAAAGAATTTCCCCTTGGTGAGTTGCGTGCAAAGTAAGAAAGGAGCAAAGCATGGAAAGATGTCTTCTTATTGGCGGCTTTGGAGGCCAGGGCGTTATGGTATGCGGTCAGCTTCTAAGCTATACCGCATCCGAAACGACTGAAAAGCAGGTAACTTACTTCCCCTCCTATGGGCCCGAGCAGCGCGGCGGTACCGCCAACTGTTACGTAACGATCTCTGATAATCCTATTAGTTCTCCTGTCCCAGTGACCTTGACAGATCTCATGGTCCTCAACGATCCTTCTCTTGAGAAATTCGAGTCCCTTTTACGCAAGGGGGGGAATCTCTTTATCAACAGCTCTGTTGTAAAGAAATCGCCAAAAAGGGAGGATATTCATATCATTTCGGTTCCAGCCGGCAAAATTGCAGACGAACTCGGCAATCCGCGTGTACAGAATTTGGCCATGGTCGGCGCATTTGTTGGGTACACGGGCATTCTCCCCCCAGAAAAGGTCATGTTGACTGCGGAACGCAAGCTAGGTGCAAAGCGTCCTCATCTGATTCCGATCAACAACGAAGCATTCCGCCGCGGCATGGCAATCGGACAGGAAGCTTTGCAAAAGACTCTTTGACCGTGAGGTGAAATCATGGACATCGGTAAACTCTTACGGCCAAAAAGTATGGCTCTTGTCGGCGCGAGCGAACGTCCTGGGACAATGGGCAACAGCGTAACAGAGCTTATGCTGCGTTCCAGTATCAAAGACCATGTTTATCTCATCAATCCGACGAAGGATACTGTTCACGGAGTAAAAGCTTACAAGTCGCTTTCTTCTTTGCCTGAAGTTCCAGACTGTGTTGCCATTCTGGTAAGCTACAAGCATGTGTTAAGTGTTCTGGAAGAGGCCGGAAGACTGGGAATCGGCGGCGCGGTCGTTTTCGCAAGTGGCTTTTCCGAAGTCGGTTCCGAGGAAGGAAAGCAGCGGGAAGCAGAGTTGATCCGTATCTGCAGGGAGTACGGGATTGCACTGCTTGGCCCAAACTGCGGCGGCTTCATCAATGATCGCGATGATATTTCCCCTTACGCAATTGGTGGAGGTGTAGAACGCAGGGACGGTCTCGGCCTCAGCATTATCTCTCAAAGTGGGGGCGTAACCGTAGACATGTACGACAATCCGTACACCCGCGTATCCTACGCTCTTTCTGTAGGGAATGGGAGTGTTCTTGGGCTTGAAGATTATTTGGAGTATCTCTTGGATGACGACGCAACCCAAATCATCAGCCTGTACGTTGAAGGAATAAAGCAACCCAGGAAATTCACGGAAATGCTTGCAAAAGCCGCTCAGAAACGCAAACCGGTCCTTATTCTTAAGGGTGGGAGAAGTGTTCGCGGGGCAGCCAGCACTGCCTCGCACACAGGCAGTCTGGCCGGTTCATACGGGGTTTTTGAGGCCGTTGCCAAGCGTTATGGTGCCATCTTGGTAGACAGCTTGGGTGAGATGCGTTCGACTGCGATTGCCCTTGGTGCGTTTGACGGAAAATATCCCAATAGTTTCCGCCTTGCCAGCGGAAGTCTGTCAGGAGCCGCTGCCACACTGTGCGCGGATCTTGCAGAGGAGAACGGTGTGGAATTCCCCGACTTCTCTGAGGATACTGTAAAAAACTCTATGCAGTTCTTCCTGATTTCGCAACAGTTCATAATCCCTTGGATGCTACGAACTCCTTCTCCTCTGCGGATTCCTACGCATCTGTGCTGAAAGCATTTTCGGAGGATCCTGGAATAGACGGGATTTTACTTACGGTTGCTGAGTTTATTCGTCCAGATGCACTCACTGTAAACACTTTCGCCGCCGTCCGCAAGCTGAGGGAATCCGGTGTTAGCACCCCGATTGTAATGGTCCCAAGCCTGGAAGATTCCCGTCTGCCAGAATACTGCAAGGAGCTTCATGACCTGAATGCTTTCATCATCTCCCCGGGAAAAGCAGGTTATACCATGCTTCGGAAGCTCAATGAGTTTTTCAGCTACAAGGCGGATACGCACACTCTCGACATTTCCTCTTTTGACAGGATCCAAACAAATATGAAGGGTCATTTTCTCACTGAGTATGAAAGCAAAATGGCCTTAGCTGAAACACATATCCCCTCGCCCTCTCAGGTGCTCATCAAAAAGGAATCTGACATTGTCGAGGCCAGCAAACATCTTAATTACCCGATGATCATGAAGATCTCCTCTCGAGACATCCCTCACAAAACCGAAGCAGGAGGTGTGAAGCTGAATCTTCATTCTCTTCCGGAACTACAGGAGGCATACCAAACGATCCTGTCCAACGCGAAGGCGTACGCTCCAGATGCGGTGATCGATGGAGTTCTTCTGTCTGAGATGGCCCCCATGGGGACGGAAATGATACTGGGAGTCAAGACTGACCCCATATTCGGTCCTGTGCTCCTTGTCGGTATGGGTGGCATTTATGTGGATATTTTTAAGGATATCGCACTGCAGCCCTGCCCGGTAAGCAAAACAGAAGCACTTGAAATGTTGCATTCGCTCAAAGCCTACCAGCTTCTTGCCGGATATCGCGGCAGTAAACCTTGTGACATCGACTCCCTGACAACCGCGATGGTTGATTTGTCCATTTTCGCTGCCAATCACAAAGACAGCATTTCCGAGCTGGATATCAACCCGCTCTTTGTTTATCCTGAAGGGGACGGTGTGACGATGGTTGATGCTCTCATCATGGCAAGGGATGACTCTGCTCATAATACATAAGGTAGAAAAGAATGGCGGATTTCTTTAGATGGGATCCGTCATTCTGTTAAACAGCTTGCCGGAATAACAGGAGGGTGGTTTCTTGAACGACACAGAACTTACGATTCTTTCCTTGATCGATGAGCAGGCGGGCGATCTGTCGCGTTTCGCCGATGACATTTTTCATCACGCCGAAGGCGGATTTACCGAATTTCGAACTGCTGAGAAAGTGGCTGACTACCTGAAGGAACTCGGTTTATCACCTAGAACCGGTATCGCATCCACTGGAGTACGAGCTGAACTTGGCGTACGCCCCGGGCCTACTATCGCAATATTAGGTGAGCTTGACGGCATTCTTTGTCCAGGGCATCCCTGCGCTGACAAAGAAACCGGTTATTCTCACGCTTGTGGACATAACGCTCAATTAGCGGTCCTTCTCGGTGCGGCGTGCGCACTAAGCTCACCTCAAATCGCAGAGAAGCTCGCAGGAAGAGTCTGCTTCTTCGCTGTTCCCGCCGAGGAGAGTCTGACACGAAAGCAACGTGAAGACCTGAAGAAGAACGGGATCCTTTTCCCCAGCGGAAAGAGCGAACTGATCCGCCGCGGTGAATTTGACAATGTTGATATCGTCATCACCACGCACGCACACATCCCCAAAAAGCCGAATTACGATATTATGATGGGATGTAGCGCCAGCACAGGCACAATGGAAAAAAACATTATCATCCACGGGAAAACCGCCCACGCGGCTGTTGCTCCTCATAAAGGTATTAATGCTGTCAACGCCTTGATGCTGGGTCTGCAGGCCGTCGCTTTCCTCCGCGAAACATTCCCTGATAAGGACGGAATAAAAGTACACTATAAAATTGCTGAAACAGAGTGCCCGGTCAATTCGGTTCCTGATCGTGCCGAAGTCGAAATCATGCTGCGCGCGAAGAGCATGGAGGCGCTCATTGAAACCTCCGGGAAAATCGACATGGCCTTCACTGGTTGCGCCGCTGCCATTGGAGCCACTGCAGAAATCAGGAATTCTCCCGGATATCTGCCCCAGATTGAAATGCTTGCCCCTCCGGTCATGAAAGAAGCGGTAAAAACTCTTGAAGATTCCTTGACTATCGGCATTCATCCGGCAGGCAGATATGCAGCAGGATCTTCTGATGTGGGAGATCTCACCCATCTGCTGCCAGTATTGCATGTCACCTTTGGGGGAACGAAAGGCATATTACATGGAGCAGATTTTGAACTATGTGATATGGATAAAGCCGTGACTGCCCCTGCAAAGGTCGTGGCCTTGTTGGTGTATTATCTTCTGAAAGACGGCGCATCGCAAGCAAAAGAAATCATGGACAGTTTTTCTCCAAAACTGACAAAAGACCAGTACATATCGTATATCAACAGTATGATTACTTAAGTGAATCGTGGACGCCTTTTCACAAATGCATCCACCAAAACACGGGTAAAGATCACGCAGCAAAGATTGAATAATTTAGGGCGTATCAGTAGTATACGTTCTAGGGTGACAGCGACACCGTAATAAGCCCGTATCAGTTAATTCTGATACGGGCTCTGCGTTTATTCCTCCGTCTTACTCGTTCTTGCTTCGATCTATTTCATCATACAACTTATAGTGTTCTTAGCCGTCTTCATTCGATCTCCTCCCTCTTTGGAATATGCTCGCCCTTGAAGAATCCGATTCGCACCAATCGATAGTAGTGCTGCTCCAGCAGCTTTTGCGATTCGATCTCCTTCGCGTAGCGCTCCTGCGCCTGATAGCAGACCGTCAGAAGAGGCTCCCTGTCCATTTTCCAGAGCCGCAGTCCCTTCAGATAGGCTGACCTTCGCTTGTCATCGATGAAGAACGGGACGATCTCACGCCGGAGACACTCCTTGAACAGGAGCAGCCGCCCTACCCTTCCGTTTCCGTCCTCAAAGGGCTTGATCGCCTCGAACAGAGCGTGGAACTCCACCACATCGGCAAAGCCGTACTCATGCTTCGATTCGTATTCGCCAATGAGCTTGGCAAGCTGCGAGTTGATCTCCCGCGGTGCAGGAGTCTTGGCTGCGCCAAGCCTGGCCAGCTTCGTCCGATAGGACCCAACCGCGCCCATGTGCGTGCGGTCATAAACCGTGCCGTAGAGCAGGAGCTTGTGGAGCTTCTTGATGTAGGTCTGGGTGATGGGCTGCATCACGGTCTCCAGGATGTGGTTGATGCAGATCACGTGATTTGTGATCTCGATCAGGTCATCGATTTTTACAGGCTCAGAGTAGGTTGTAACCTTCCCGGTCTTCATGATCTCGACCACCTGCTTTCGCATCAGGCGGTTGCTGGCCAGCCTGTTGTTGCTGTAGGTGAAGTTTTCCTGAGTATAGTCATAGAGTCCGTGGTACCTTCTCTTCTTTTTCTCCTTCTGTAGTTTGTTGGCCAGATACGGAGCTTTCTCCTTCTCCCGCGGAGTCGCCTCATATTTCTTTCGCTCGGGCTTGGCCGCATCCTCCGGGATCAACCAGCCGTCTCCATCAGCTATAGCACCTGGAATTCTGTCGTTCATGCAATAGTATCGGACCATTCTGGAGGTTACCCCCCACTTTTCTGCTGCCTCTGCAATCTTAATGTAGTTCATTTGTTTTTCCTTTCGTCTGTAGCTTAAAAGGGTGCAGAAATAATCTGGTTTGCGGAAATTTTTTCTGACCAGAATTCCGACCAGAATTGCAACGAAATGCTTGGAACCAGACGTACAGAAAAAACTTAATTAATGGTGCTTATTGTACAGATTTGACGGATTTCATAACATTTTACGCATCTTACAAAATTTGGAAACTCATGGCATTCAAGAGGTCAGCGGTTCGATCCCGCTTATCTCCACCACAAGCTCTGAAATCTGCTTGATTTCAGGGCTTTTTCTTTTTGTGTGCCATAAATTGTGCCATAAACTTGCGAGAAACTTTTAGGCGATTCATTTTGCTCGCCTTGTTTCTTGTTTTGGATCGTGGTATTATTCTGATACAGCATATGTATTTATTCACACTTTGAAAGGAAGGATATAATGGCTACCAAGATCTCCCGTTTTGCGATTGCAGTACCATAGCTGCATGCCAGGGTAAAGGTAATGATCTTTCATAATAGCACTCCCTTTCAGAAGATATTCTTAATGTCGTATTGATAGCACTTCAAAGCATAATTGTTTTTGAAGTGTTGTTTTAGTGTCGCCATTGCACTATATCCTGCTGCAGTGTGCTTGTTGATTCATCTTTGCTTGTTCCAAGGCCAGCGATTAACGACTTGCTCTGGATGTCCGTTACATAAAGGATATAAAAGAACACCTTCAGAACCGATATTCTAACAATGCGGTTTATGCAGCCGGAAATCACTTCTCGGGAAGAGGCTCTTTCTATCCTGTACGGACTGTTAGAGGGTGCAAGCCGAGCACTGTGTGTTGAGAGGGATGACCTGTCCGGCTGTCTGAGATGGTTCTTCAATGCGGAAACAAAACAGCCGAACTTTGGATTTGTCTTCTACGACAAAACGCCTGGCGGCGCCGGACATGTTCGGCGAATGGCAAATCCTGGCGTTCTGAAAGCTGTTTTCGAAGCCTCATTAACACAGGTTCTGGGATGCACCTGCGGCGGCGAGAGTATGGACACCTCCTGCTATAGCTGTTTACGCAACTATTATAACCAAAAGCATCATGATCTTCTCCAGCGAGGGTTCGTAGTTCGGTTCTTGGAATCGGTCCTTGGGAAGGAGCCATAATACGACCCAAAATCATTTTTCCCGCTCATCGGTTTTTACCGGTGGGCGGGATTCTTTGATACTCACAAAAAGAAAAACTTGCGCAGCGGGCCGGGCTGCGCTATGATAGTATCAGGAAAAATGATGCCCCACGGAGGTGTTATGGATGCACGTCTATCAGGATATTTTGAACAAGCTCGCGGCCGGTGAGGCTGTGGCGCTGGAAACTGTGATCTGCGGAGAGAGCGGAACGATCGCCCAGGACTTTTCCCGCCGGCTCACCGCGGTCACACCCAAGGCGGATCTCAAGGGGCGCCTGGTCGCCTCGGTGACGGCGGAGCAGACGGAAGAGGGCCTGCGTGTCACGGAGCCGATGCTGCCCCAGGAGCGGCTGCTGGTGC
>OCVV012838638.1_pt1 | contig 29224 bp, 18 predicted proteins | sample 1539721 | NCBI WGS metagenome assembly OCVV01 (sample SAMN02144230, study PRJEB22623) | gut metagenome | biome: sheep rumen | host: Ovis aries | place: New Zealand | reverse complement strand
GCCCGTAGCCTCAAAATCGATGTGACTCACACCTATGAGAGGGGTGTGACTCACACCTATGGTAGGGGTGTGACTCACACCTGTTTTGAGGCATTTTGGGGTTGGTCATTTTGTACGATTGGGCCAAATCTTCTTCCGCATCAGTGTTTGCACGACACCCCTTGTGGTCAAATACACGACAAAAGCCACCCACAAACCATGATTGCCCCACAGCGGAACCAGCACCACATAGAGCATGAAGAACACCGCCATGCCCGAAGCCATCGAGATGAGCATCCCCTTGGTGGCCGTGGCACCGATGTAGATGCCGTCCCAAATGAACGCTGCCATGCCGCAGAGCGGAAAAAGGAGTGTCCAAGGCTGATACACCTGCAGGGCCGCTATCACGGCTGCATCATCGGTCAGCATTGCCAAGAAAGGCTTTCCGCCCAGCAGATAGGCTACGGTGAAGAGTGCCGCCACGCCCCATCCCCAACGGAAGAGCCGACTGACCGTCTCGTTGTAGATGCCACGCATTCGCCCCCCGATGGCCTTGCCCACCATTGCCTCGCCGGCAAAGGCAAACCCGTCCATGATGTAACTGTAGAGCGTGAAGAGTTGCATCAGCAGCGTGTTCACTGCCAACTCAACGTCACCCTGCTTGGCACCAGCCGCAATGAAGAAGAAGTGGACCAGAATCAGGCAGCAGGTACGCAGGAAGATGTCCTTGTTCAGCATGAAGAACTTCTGGAGCGAGGCTTTCGTCAGCACCATTTTTCTTTCAAAAAACTTTTTCAGTCTCAGATAGTTACGAGCCATCAACCAGAGCGTCACAGCAAGCCCTATATACTGGGCCAGCACCGTACCCATCGCCACTCCTTCTATCCGCATTCCACACACATACACCAGCACGAGACTCACCGTGATGTTGGCCACATTCTGAATGATAGCCACCGCCATTGGTATCCAGGTGTTCTGCATGCCCACACACCAGCCCGTCAGCACAAAGAGCGACAACGCCGCTGGCGCACCCCATATACATATATTAAAATAAATGCGCGTGTAGGCTGCCACCTCCTCCGACGGCATGATGACGGCAAGTGCCAACTCCCTCAGCGGCACCTGCACACACAGCATGGCCGTCGAGATGACACAGGCCACAAACAAGGCTCGCAGCAGGACACTGACCACCTCCGTCAGGTTGCGCGCCCCAAAAGCCTGCGATGTCATGCCGCTTGTGCCCATGCGCAGGAAGGCAAACATCCAGTAGATGATGTTGAACAGCATGCCGCCCACGGCGATGGCACCGATGTAGGCAGCCGAGCCGAGATGGCCCGTGATGGCCACATCGACCAGTCCCAGCAGTGGCACCGTGATGTTCGACACGATGCTCGGCAAGGAAAGATAAAGGATTTGTTTGTCGCGAAGATTCATAAGCACATAAGAATCGTAGCCGAAGAGTACGGCATGGCGTACCCCTCGGCTACGATTGAACCAATTACTCACGTTGGAGATATGCAGCCAACATTTCGGCACACCGTTCTCCATCCACTCCGGCACTCACGATGCCTCCGGCATAGCCTGCACCCTCGCCACAGGGGAACAGCCCCCGCAGACGGATGTGCTGCAAGGTCTCACGGTCGCGGAGGATGCGCACAGGAGCCGAGGTGCGTGTCTCCACACCTATCATCACCGCTTCGTTGGTCAGGAAACCGTGGCATGCCTTGCCAAAGTTCCTGAACCCCTGCTGCAGACGTTTCGAGACGAAGTCGGGCATCCAGAAGTGCATCGGGGTACTGATAAGTCCGGGGGTGTAAGACGATTGGGGCAGGTCATAACTACCCTTGCCGTTCACAAAATGCGCCATCCGCTGGGCGGGAGCCGTCTGCTTGCGATTGCCCTGCATCCATGCGGTGTATTCGAACCGCTCCTGAAACTCCATCATGGCCAAGGCACCTCCCTTCACGTCCACATTTGGCACAGGGGGCAACTCCAGCAGCGAACGTTCATTCAAGTCCTCCACATGCAGTTCCACCACCATGCCCGAATTGCTCCACGGGCTATTGCGCTGCGAGTTGCTCATGCCATTCACCACGATTTGGTTCGGCCCACTCGCCGCTGGCACCACTGTTCCGCCCGGACACATGCAGAAGGAATACACCCCACGGCCATCCACCTGAGTGACAAACGAATACTCGGCTGCGGGCAGATATTCGCCTCTGCCTTCACGGCGATGATACTGAATCTGGTCGATGAGTTCTGAGGGGTGTTCCAGGCGCACTCCGACGGCAATGTCTTTGGCTTCTATCTCGATGCCCTGTGCATGGAGATAGCGATAGACATCCCTTGCACTGTGTCCCGTGGCCAAAATGACGGGGCCGCTGAAAGTCTGCTCGCCACAACGGATGCCCACCACCTTGTCATCCTTGAGCAGAATGGCATCCATCTTGGTCTCGAAGTGTACCTCGCCTCCACAGCGGAGGATGGTGTTGCGCATGGCCTCGATGATGCCCGGCAACTTGTCTGTGCCAAGGTGGGGATGGGCATCGGCCAAGATGTTGGTGCTGGCTCCATGCTGGCAAAAGACGTTGAGGATTTTCTCCACATTGCCGCGTTTCTTGCTGCGCGTGTAGAGTTTTCCGTCAGAGAAGGCTCCTGCACCACCCTCGCCGAAGGAGAAGTTTGATTCAGGATTGACCTGCTGGGTGCGAGAAATCTGAGCAATGTCTTTCCGACGTTCGTGCACGTTCTTTCCCCGTTCCACCACAATGGGCCGCACACCTAACTCGATGAGCCTCAACGCCGCAAACAAACCGCCGGGGCCGGCTCCCACCACAACGGCCTGTGGCTGACCTTCCACATTCGGATAATCAACACGCTCAAAAGCATCATCTTCTGGCTGTTCGTTCACATACACCCGCACTTTCAAGTTCACAAAGATGGTTCTTTGCCGTGCATCAACGCTCCTCTTCAGCACCCTCACCGCTGTCACCTCATGGGCTGACAAGCCTTTTTCTTCCTGCAAGTACTGCCTGATGCCCTGTTCGCTGGCTGCCTGTTGGGGCAGAACCCTTATCTGAAACTCTTGTGTCATAACGACTCTATCAGTATTTCAAGTAATAAACATTTCTCTCACCATTTCCCCCGGGGATGAGGCAATCACACCTCACCCGCTGGGCTTTTTTCTGCTGACCCAACGTCTGCAACATCTGCTCTATCTGCGCATCAGTCAGTTTGGCTGGGTCGAACCAACGGCCCATGCCATCTTCGTTCTCCATCAGCATCGAGGTGGGATAGTTCATCACCACCTCACTGGTCTTCTTCTTGAACACGCACTTCATCTCTTTCACATCCGTCATGTCGTAGTCGTGTACCAAGACGACCTTGTACGACTCGGGCGACACGACCATGCCATCGACCAACACGCCCACGTCGAGCCACTCTTCGCCCCACTCTTCGTCTGAACCGACGTCTATCACCAATCCCTTATATTGTCCTTCGGTCTTCACGATGGTCGGGCTTAACTTTTTCTCATTGGGTGCCTTAACCATGTCTGCCGTGAGAGGTTGAAAAGACACCACCTCTACATCCGACTTCCGAAGGTAGCCTTCCTCCAGTTCAGAACTGTAGGGCTGATGGATAAAAACTTTCCAGAAGTTGCCCTCTTCGCCCAGCAAGGGCAGGACATTCCCCTCATACTCCATCGACCTTTCTGCCGAATACTTCTTGGGGACTTTCTTGTCTGACCAAGTCTCATCGACCTGCACTGTGCCGTAGTCCTCTTCTTCGCCCATCCAATCGACACGCCACGGGCTATCTTCGCGAGCATACTTGAACACGTCTGCCCCTTTTTCATTCGTCACACGAACGAACTGCTCTATCTTGGGTACTTTCACGCCTAACACATTGTTGGCGCTGCTTGTCTGCTCGCCACTTTGGGCATAACTCTCGCTATTGCACAACATCAGGAATGCCAACACTCCCAACACCAATCCTACTTTTTTCTTCATACATTCTTATTTTTAAGTTTTTTTGCAAAGTAACAACATTTTCCCGACTTTGTCAAAAGTTTTTGTTTTTCTTTCTCCACAAATTTCGTGCATTGGGAAAAAATATGTACTTTTGCATTCAAGAAGGTGAAACTTCTGAATCTTGAATATAATAACTTCTAAAAAAATGATAATGAACAACACTTGGAAAGGATGGGCATTGGGCTTCTGCGTGGCTTTGCTGCCCATGACGGCGACGGCACAGACGGAGTCGGAACAGACTGGCTCGAAGAAAACGAACCTGATAGGAACGGTTAAGAAGTTGGCCGAAAGGACGATGGTACACGGTGTAGATACCAACTACATCAAGACTCCCAAGTGGCCCTGGCGAATCAGCCTGAGAAGCCGCGTGGCTCAGACGGACCTGAAGATGCACTCTGTCATCCCTGCCAACGACATCTACGATGGCGAATTTACTCCCGACTTGCTCGGTGTGGGCGACTTGGCTACCGACCCTCGTTTCATCACCAAGGTTTCGACTTCGCTGGGTGTGAAGGTGGGCTACAAGGGCTTGAGTGCCAGTTACTCCTTCCCCATTGGAGGCGACAAAGGACAGAACCTGACGCTGCAGGGTGCAGGCAGTTGGTATAGTGTAAACCTGCGATGGCGCAAGTTTAAGACAAGTGTGGCTGACACTCACTTCTCTGGACAGATGCAAGAGAGGGAACTGCTCGGCTACGACCCTGCCACCGAGGAGGCTACTTGGAGCGACTGGGGCGAGCCGCAGTCTTTGTCTGAATCGGAAAAGGTGAACATCAACTCGCCCATCACCATCAAGACCCTCATGTTCGATGGCTTCTACATCTTCAACCGCAAGCGGTTCTCTTATGCGGCTGCCTACAACCAAAAGACCATACAGGTGCGCTCGGCTGGTTCTCCCATTGCCGGACTGATGGGCTATTATGCCGACTTCAAGTATAACAACCAACTCAACGCCGACATGATTTATCTGATGAATGGTGTGGGCCGTCTGCGTCAGTATCAGTTGAGCATCGGAGCCGGCTATGCCTACAACTTCGTGCCTGCCAAGGGATGGCTCATCAGTGCCATGGCCATGCCGATGGTCACACTGGTCAACCGCACTCGCGTCAACAAATATGAGAGCAATGCGAAAGATGTGGCCTATAGCCACTACATGGACGGAGTGGAAATTGACGAAGAGGGTAACGTGTCCTATAACGAAGAGGCTGCAAATGTGGACTATTCGAACGAGTATGTGATGACAAGCAAGGGGGTACAGTCGAACAATAACCGCATAGCCCTCAACTTCGACGTCCGCCTCTCCATCACCTACAACTGGGACCGCTATTTCATCAATGCCAACGGACAGTTCAACAACTTCCACTATCGCCACGGCTCCACACACGGACGCCTGAACGACTGGTATATCAACGCCTCTGTGGGCATGAGACTGTAACCGCCAACTGTCATCTTTTAACTGTCAATTCATGGAAAACTATATCGTCTCGGCACGCAAATACCGCCCCATGACTTTCGACACGGTGGTAGGGCAAGAAGCACTGACGGTGACGCTGAAGAACGCCATCCAAAGCGGCAGATTGGCTCATGCCTATCTGTTCTGCGGACCGCGTGGCGTGGGCAAAACCACCTGTGCACGAATCTTCGCCAAAACTATAAACTGCCTCAATCCGCAACCCAACGGCGAGGCATGTGGCGAGTGTGAATCGTGCAAAGCGTTCAACGAACAGCGGTCATACAACATCCACGAACTGGATGCTGCCTCGAACAACTCGGTGGAGGACATTCGCCAACTGATTGAGCAAGTGCGTATTCCTCCCCAGATAGGCAAGTATAAGGTGTTCATCATCGATGAGGTACACATGCTCTCACAGGCCGCCTTCAACGCTTTTCTGAAGACACTGGAGGAGCCGCCCCGTCATGCCATCTTCATTCTGGCCACCACCGAGAAGCACAAGATTCTTCCCACCATCATGAGCCGCTGTCAGATTTATGACTTCAAGCGCATGGGCGTGGACAACATCGTGAGCCATTTGAGGCATGTGGCTGAACAAGAGGGCATCAAGACAGAAGACGCCGCACTGAACGTCATCGCCCAAAAGGCCGACGGAGGCATGCGCGATGCACTGAGCATCTTCGACCAGGTGGCTTCATTCTGCGAGGGTAACATCACCTACCAGCGCACCATCGAGAACTTGAATGTGCTCGACTCCGACTACTACTTCCGCCTGACGGACTATTTCCTCGAAGGAAAAATCACTGAGTGCATGCTCACGCTGAACGAGATTCTCTCCAAGGGATTCGAGGGGCAACACTTCATCGGAGGGCTGTCGAGCCACCTGCGCAATCTGCTGGTGAGCCAGGATGCCCAGACGACTGGACTCATTGAAGCGAGCGAGGAGGTGCGCAACCGATACCGGGAGCAGGCGCAACGGTGCAAGCCGAAGTTCCTCTTCAAAGCCATGAAACTGGCCAACGACTGCGACCTCAACTATAAGCAGAGCCAGAACAAGCGGCTGCTGGTGGAACTCACCCTCATCGAGATGGCACAACTCTCCTCCGATGACGGGGAGGCTTCTGGGCTTTGCCCTACGAAGATTTTGAAACCCATATTCGACAGGTTGAGAGGCAATGCTACCTCTCCAACACCTGCACCCTCGACAACTCCCTCTGCACCCTCGGCAACTCCCTCTGCACCTTCGACAACTCCCTCCATACCCTCTCCAACTCCCCCTGTGAGGGGGAGAGCACCATCCGGTCTGGAGTCACCCTCCCCATTACAGGGGGAGGGCCGGGGAGAGGGTATGAAGGGCCGGGGAGAGGGTATGAAGGGCCAGGGAAAGGGTATGGCAATGGCAAAGATGAGAGGCTTTTCCATTCGCCGACCCACCAATGCCCCTGTCACAAAGGTGGAAACGGAGAAGGCAGAGGAGGATATTGTCACGTTTGAAGACAAACCCGTTGACAATGTTGGCCTTACGGTGGCATGGCGCAAGTATGCAGCCAGTCTTCCCCACGAGGATGTGGCCCTTTCGCACCAGTTGGACAACATAGAGCCGACGCTGCAAGAAGACGGCTCCACGTTCATGGTCATTGCCGACAATCCTGCCATTCAGCAGGAACTGAACAAACGGATTTCACCCATCGAGGCATATCTGCGAAAGGAACTGCAGAACAAATCACTGCACATGACCATCCGACTGCGCGAGGCGACAGACAGACGACGTGTCTTCACCCGTGTGGAGATTCTCAACCAGATGCTGCAACAGAGCGAGGCCCTGAGAAAACTGAAAGAAGAATTTGAACTGGAACTAACTTAGGCATGGGAAAAGGTAAACTGGCCAAATTTGCGGAGATGGCCGAGAATCCGCTGGTGGTGGAATGCCCCTTCTGGCAACTGAAAGAGGAGGGTTTTCCGCTGAAAGGATACTGGCATCGCGACTTTTTCAAGAATGATAACCCCATTGTGCTGGAACTCGGCTGCGGACGGGGCGAATACACCATCGGACTGGCCCGCCGATTCCCCGACAAGAACTTCATCGGGGTAGATATCAAGGGAGCGCGCATGTGGCACGGAGCCAAGACCGCCATGGAGGAGGGAATGACGAACGTGGCTTTTCTGCGCACCAACATTGAGTGCATCGACGGCTTTTTTGCACCAGGCGAGGTGGCTGAACTCTGGCTCACTTTCTCCGACCCACAGATGAAGAAAGCCACCAAACGACTCACTTCCACCTACTTCATGGAGCGCTATCGCCACTTCCTCACCGACGGCGGCCTCATCCACGTGAAGACCGACTCAAACTTTCTTGCCACCTATACTAAATATATAGTGGAGAAGAACCATCTGCCCATGGAGCAATGCACTTTCGACCTCTATGCCGAGAAAGGTGTAGATACCGCCCTGCTCGACATCCAAACCTACTACGAAGGTATGTGGCTGGAACGTGGCATCCCCATCAAGTATCTCCGATTCCGCCTGCCCCAAAGCGGCACCCTCGAAGAACCCGATGTGGAGATTCCTGTGGATGGCTACCGCTCCTACAATCACCAAGTGGTCAGCACCCGAAAGACTGGTAAATAATAAACTGAAATTGGTAAATTGTCCAATTGTAAATAAATGAGATGACTATCTATCCTAAACTCATACACGATGCCCTCGCCACCGTTCGCTATCCTGGCAACGGCAAGAGCATCATGGAAAACGAGATGCTGGAGGATGACCTCCGCATCGACGGCATGAAGGTTTCTTTCTCGCTGATTTTTGAGAAAGAGACCGACCCTTTCAAGAAATCTGTCGTGAAAGCAGCCGAGGCTGCCATCAAGACATTTGTGCATCCCGATGTGGAAGTGACCATCGGAACCAAAGCGAAAACAGCCCTACCACCCGAACCCGACAAACTGCTGCCAGGCGTGAAGAACATTGTAGCAGTCAGTTCGGGCAAGGGTGGCGTGGGCAAATCTACCGTCACCGCCAACCTCGCCATCGGTCTTGCCAAACTCGGCTACCGTGTGGGCCTGCTCGACACCGACATCTTTGGTCCCTCCATGCCCAAGATGTTTGGAGTGGAGGACGAACGCCCATACGCCACACAGGTGGATGGCCGCGACCTCATCGTGCCCATCGAGAAGTATGGCGTGAAACTGCTCTCCATCGGCTTCTTCGTCAATCCCGACCAAGCCACCCTCTGGCGCGGCGGCATGGCTTCGAATGCGCTCAAGCAACTCATCGGTGAGGCTCAGTGGGGCGAACTCGACTACTTCATCCTCGACACACCTCCTGGCACCAGCGACATCCACCTCACGCTCCTCCAGACACTCGGCATCACGGGAGCCATCATCGTATCGACCCCTCAACAGGTGGCACTGGCCGATGCACGAAAAGGCATCAGCATGTACATGAACGAACAAGTGAATGTGCCAATCCTCGGACTGGTGGAAAACATGGCGTGGTTCACCCCTGCCGAACTGCCCGAAAACCGCTATTACATTTTCGGCAAAGACGGCTGCAAGCATCTGGCCGAAGAACTCAACGTGCCGCTCTTGGCACAGATTCCCCTCATCCAGTCCGTGTGTGAAACAGGCGACAAAGGCACTCCTGCCGTACTCAATCCCGCTTCGCCCGAAGGCATGGCCTTCATGAGCCTGGCCGCCAAAGTGGTCACTCAGGTCGATAAGCGCAATGTAGAAAAGGCTCCCACCGAGCGAGTTGAAGTCAGCAAATGAAGGAGATTGCAAAAAAGGAGATAGCAAATGATGAAAAGGATATTTGAACTTATCAGCCGCTTTTTCAGCGACAATTTCGGCCGCGACGGACTGAGGCAACAACTACATCCCCTCCCCCAGCAGGTTCAGAAGACCCATTCGCCCCGCGAGTTCACCTACCCTTTCTGCTACCGCCCCCACAAACTCTGCAAGGCAGCAGCAGACGAAGTGATTGCTCATTGCTACAACACCCCCTCGATGATACCCACCGAAGGCAAGATGTTCGGTGTACTTGTCGTGGAACACAAAGGCCGCCGCTACTATCTGCGAGCATTTTCCGGCATCTACAATGGCTCCTGCCACCATCGCGGATTCGTGCCGCCCGTGGTTGATTTACAAGACCCCAAAGGCCACTTCCGACAGAAGGAACTGGAAATTGTAGCATTGACGGAGCGCATCAACCACCTTCATAGCAACATGCCCGGCAAACATGCCGACCCTTCGGAATGGACCGATGAGCAGAAACAACGGAGGGAGGACATTGCCCGACTCAAACTCCAGCGTAAGGAGATGTCGCAAGACCTCCAGACATGGACTTTCCATCAGTTCCGCATGAAGAATGCACGGGGTGAAGAAGCCGACCTCATTGACATCTTCAAGGACTACAAATCCCCTTTCCCCGAAGAAGAATACATCGCCTACAAAGAAGGGCGAATCGCCACCAAGCCCAAAGGCCGTTATGGTGTGCCTCCAGGCGGAGCGGGCGAATGCTGCGCCCCCAAACTCCTACAGTATGCCTATCTGCACGGACTCAAGCCCATCTGCATGGAAGAGTTCTGGGTGGGTCCATCGAAAGGTAACCAGATGCGGGTAGAAAAGAACTTCTATCCCTCCTGCCAGCACAAGTGTGTGCCCATCCTCACCTTCATGCTCAAAGGGCTGAACGTGGAAGAGAACCCACTCTTCCACCGTGCCCGTTTGCTCATCAAGCGGGTGCGCATCATCCACGAAGAAGAAGACTTCCTCATTCTCTACAAGCCTTCAGGACTCCTCTCCGTACCCAGCAAGAACCACGGAGAGCCCTCCCTGAAAGACTATGTGTACAGCCTCTCGCCCCACTACAACCTCATGCACCGGCTGGACCAAGACACCTCCGGCGTGATGATTGTAGCCAAGACCTCAGAATCCTGCCGTTGGATTCATGACCTCTTCTACAATCGGCTCATCAAGAAGAAATACGTCGCCATCCTCGACGACCCCACCACCTCCATGCCTGAAAAAGCGCTGCTCAAAGCCAAGAAGGCCGAACGAGCCTTCGCTGCCGACAGTATCAGGAACACTGAGAATTTAGAGAACGCAGAGGACACCCAAAACTCCGAAAATTCAGAGCAGTCCGAGAAATCAGAACAACTTCAGTCCGTTCCATACCGCGAGCCTCATTCCGGCATCACCGAACTGCCTCCCACCGAAGGCTGCATCCGCCGAGGCATCATCTCCCTCCCCCTCTCCAAAAATCCGTTCGATGCACCACGGCAAGTGGTTGACCACCGCTTCGGCAAGCCCTCCACCACCTACTTCGAGTTCACCTCGCCCCGACGCATCGAACTCTATCCAGAGTCAGGCCGCACCCACCAGTTGCGCATCCACTGCGCCCACCCCGAAGGGCTTGGACGCCCCATCAAGGGCGACATCCTCTATGGCACCGCCTCCGACCGCCTCTACCTCCATGCCGAAAGCCTCGGCTTCTGCCACCCCATCACAGGAAAATGGATGCACTTTGAGGTGAAAGAGTTGTAGGTAGGCAGACAACAACAGACAGAGCAGAACGCAAGCGGAAAGCCACGGATAGCAAGCACCAAACGCCATCCGTGGCTTTTTTGCTGGAGAAAGAGCGCATAAACTCGCCTAACTGAGTAGGGATTGCGGCAGCAACAAGAAACCGTACCCCTCTCAAGATGCCCCCAAAGAAGGAAGAGGATACATATTCATAAAAAATTCGTGGTTAATTCGCGGTAATTCATGTTAAAAAGAAAAACACGAATCAGCACGAATTAACCACGAATCTTTTATGAATGATTTTGTCAATTCAATAGCCTTACAGCCCCAGGTCTTTCTTGATGGCATCCACCTTCGCCTTTGCCTCGGCAGTGGCAGCAGGATAGCACTTCGGACACTCCATCTCGCCCTTCACCTCCACATAGAACTTAATCTTAGGTTCGGTACCGGAGGGACGCACAGAAATCTTGGTACCATCGGCAGTGAACCATTGGAGCACATTGCTGGTGGCTGGCATGTCGAGAGCCGACTCCTTGCCGTCGCACACCTGCTTCAGGGTCTTGTAGTCCTTCACGCACACCACAGGGCTGCCACCGAGTGATGTGGGAGGATTCTTGCGGAAGTCCTCCATCATCTGCTTGATTTCGTCGGCACCACTCTTGCCTGGCTTGGTTACGCTGATGGCGTTCTGATAAGCAAAGCCATAGTCAAGGTAAATCTTCATCAGCAGGTCGTAGAGCGTCATGCCGTTGTCCTTGGCCCATGCAGCAATCTCGCAGAGCAGACAGATGGAGGCAGGGCTGTCCTTGTCGCGCACCTTGTCAAATGGCAGGTAGCCGAACGATTCCTCACCACCACCAATATACTTCTTCACGCCCTCGGAGAGTTTGATTTCGCGGGCAATCCACTTGAAGCCAGTATAGACATCACGAATCTCTACGTTGTTGCGCTTGGCAATCTCGGCGATGGTCTCCGTTGTCACAATGGTCTTCACCATGAACTCGTTGCCCTTCAGTTGACCGAGTTTCTTCTTATTCTCTATAATATAATAGGAGAGCATCAGAGCGGTCTGGTTACCGTTGAGGATGCACCACTCGCCCTTCGGGTCGCGGCAAACGACAGCCAGACGGTCTGCATCGGGGTCGGAAGCCAGCACAAGGTCGGCGTTGAGTTTGTCGCCCAACTTCATGCCCAGCGTCATGGCCTCAGAGTTTTCAGGGTTAGGAGAAACCACGGTTGGGAAATTGCCGTCGATGACCATCTGCTCCTTCACCACGTTGATGTTCTGGAAGCCCCAAGTGCGCAAGGCAGCAGGGATAATCACACGACCCGTTCCGTGCAGTGGAGAATAGACGATGCAGAGGTCTTTCTGACGGTTAATCACCTCTTGGTCCACCAGTGCCTCATGCACAGCGTTCAGATAGTCGATGTCCATCTCACCGCCGATAATCTGGATGAGGTCATTGTTGGGCGTGAACTTCACTTGGTCAATCGTCACCTTGTTCACCTCGTCGATGATGCCCGTGTCGTGTGGTGCCAGCACCTGAGCACCATCGTCCCAGTATGCCTTGTAGCCGTTGTACTCACGTGGGTTGTGGCTGGCGGTGATGTTCACACCTGCCTGAGCCCCCAACTGACGGATGGCGAAAGAAATTTCAGGCGTGGGGCGCAGGCTCTCGAAGAGATAAGCCTTGATGCCGTTGGCTGAGAAGATGTCGGCCACGGTCTCGGCAAAGAGGCGCGAGTTGTTGCGGCAGTCATGTCCCACCACCACACTGAGGTCCTTCTTGCCAGGGAAAGCCTTGAGGATGTAGTTGGCAAAGCCCTGAGTGGCCATGCCCACGATGTACTTGTTCATGCGGTTCGTACCTGCACCCATGATGCCGCGCAGACCGCCCGTACCAAATTCCAGATTCTGATAGAACGCATCGATGAGAGCCGTCTTGTCTTCTGCATCGAGCATAGCCTTCACTTCTGCCTGAGTCTCGGCATCGAAAGCCGGCGAGAGCCACTTCTGTGCCTCAGCCGTACACTGTTTAATCAGTTCGTTGTCCATAATATCAGTTTTGTTGTTGAATAATTATTCTTTTTGCAAAGATACACAATCTTTCTTGGAACGAAAAAGAATTTCCAACTTTTTCTTCTTTTGCATTAAAATCATACCAAGAACTGGCAACAATGGCCCATTACCCGACCAATCATCCCCAAAATGCTGCACCCTTTATCGTAATTACGCCACACCCGTCACCGTAATTACGATAAAGGGCAGAAGGTAAATACAATGAAGGGAGTAGCAAAAGTACGAAGAATGAACTGCCCAACCCCTCACTTTTTTAGGAGGGAAATGGAAAGATTGTGAAAAATGTAGTATCTTTGCAACCGAAAAGCAACAAGAATACAATAAAAATAATACAAGCATGGAAGCAACAATCGTCAGAAAAACAAAGTCTTTCCGTTTGCGTTCAGACCTTTTGGAAGGATTGCAACGAAATGCAAGACGAACCAATCGTTCACTCAACAACTATGTGGAGAGTGTATTATTGGATGTCGTTTATCATGAACCCAATGCTGTGACAAAAGCCGCTATTGAAGAAGCCATGTCTAATCGCAACCCCAATAAGGTCTATAGCAGTACAGAAGAAATGTTCAACGATATTCTAAACGAAGAATGAGACGTCTGCAACCTACCACCCAATACCGAAAAGATTTGAAGCGCTAGTGCAACAACCCAAAGAAAATGAAAGCATTAGCGAAAATCTTGGAAATGTTACAGAATGAGCAGCCCATCCCGCCAGAGTATTATCCCCACCCTTTATATGGCAATTACAAGGGATGCTTGGAATGTCACATCGGTAGTGACTTCCTCCTTATATGGATTGATGAAGAACGTGACATCATAGAATTGGTGAGACTTGGCAGCCATTCAGAACTATTCGGATAAGACAGAAAGAATGCGTTACGAATAGGAGTTTGGGGGAATCAAGTGAGGAGGGCGATGAATTTGTTGAGCATCATTTCACACGCTGCAAGGTGTATTCCTTCTTGCCATCGTTGCAACGGAGTGATTTTCCATCATCCTGAATGATATAGACCGCATCGCCTTTGCCACGATGTCCACCACCAATGACGGTGATGACATTCCCTTTCTGAGTGTATTTCAGGAGCGGTTTTTCTGCAATCGCTTTCGCCATCTTCTTTTGTGCCATCTTGAGTCCGAACTTCAGCATGAAGTTAGCATTCGGTTTCGCCTTGATGGTCGGTGTCAGCCTGACCTCTGTATCGCTGACAAACTCAAGTCGGACGTTGGCATCAACGTCCGACTTTTCCGTGCCTTGATTCATGATGTCTTCGCCGTAATAGACACGCCTCTTCATGTCCTGTGCTACACTGAGAAGGGTAAAGACAAATAGCAGCAGAAGTGTCAAAACAGGTCCTTTCATGATGTGTCATTGAGTCTTAAGGGTGAGTTTCGCACCCTTCAGCGTGGGCGATGAGACGGTGAGGGTCATCTTGCCAGCCTTACGCATGGAGCGGAGGATGCACTGCATGTAGCCCGTCTGCATCTTCTTGGTTTTCACGTCGTAGAAGAGGTCGGAGGTGTAGTGGTCGCCATTGTCGAGGGCAATGAAGGTGGCAGCACCATCAATGCTGACAGTCACTTCGTCGGTGGCATTGGGCACCACCCTCCCCTTTGCATCCACCGCATAAATGTTGAGGTATTTGAGCGTCATGCCGTCGGCAATCCACCCTGCTGTCTCTTCCTCCACCACTTTCAGAGCCACAGCCTTGCCACTTGTTTCTATCTCATTGCGAGCCACTTCCTTGCCCCCCGTTCGGGCGATGGCTGTGAGTTTGCCTCCCTGGCCGTAGTCGATGCCGCTCCAGAGGATGATGTTGCGCTTGGCCAGGTCGGAGCGGTCGTTCTGCCGAGTGCCGAGCGAACGACCGTTGTAGATGAGTTCCACCTCATCGGCATTGGTGTAGGTGAACACATTGGGGTGTGAGCCTTCCTTATGGTTCCAGTTCTGGTTAATCTTCTGCTGTCCCACCTTGATGTCGTTCCATTCGAGGCTCTCGCCTTTGCCATCCACCACACCGATGCGCACCACGGGTTCCTGGGGCTGTATGCACGACTTGATGAGGTAGGCTTGCGGATAGGGCTGCAGCGTGTGGCTGAAGAAAGCGTAGTTCCATCCTTTCTTAGGCCATCCGTTCGACTCGCCCCAGTACTCGATGGCTCCCCACCAGCAGAGGCCCACGCCACGCTGCTGGTCCATGCCGTAGAAGGGTTGCTGCAGTTGGTTGGTCACCGCCTCGCTCTGGAAGAGGATGAGGTCTGGCTTGTGGTCGTAGTAGCCGTGGTAGGCATCCCACTGATAGTTGAACGAAGCCACTTCGGTCACGCATGAGAGTTCTGGCGGCACGAGGTAGGTCTTGAAGTCGGGGGTGTTGCGTTGTGCACCTGCACGAGCCGGGAACATGGCCACGGTGGTGGGACGGGTCTTGTCGTATCGTTTCACCAGTTGGTCGAAGATGCGGTAAGTCGTGATGCCCCAGTCGTTGGTCTGATAACCGCTCCAGTCAGAGCGCGTCTGGAGTTCGTTGCCCAGGCTCCAAAGCACCACAGAGGGGTGGTTGCGGTGTCCCTTTATCATCTCGGTGAGCAGGTCGGGCCAGATGGACATGAAGGGCTTTCGGCCGCCCCAGTAGTCTTTGTCCGACCACTTGTCGATGAGTTCATCCACCACCAGCAAGCCCACTCGGTCGCAGATGCGGTAGAAGTTCTCCGAGTAGGGATTGTGGGAACAGCGGATGGCATTGTAGCCAAATGCCTTGAGTTGCCGCAACTGCCGTTCCACAGCCGAAGGGAAGGCAGCCACGCCTACGGCTCCGAGGTCGTGGTGGTTGGCGATGCCTGTGAGGAACACCTTCTTGCCATTGAGTTTGAAGCCGAAGTCGGGGCCGTATTCGATGGTGCGGAAACCAAACTGGTCGGCTACAGAATCAATCACCACACCATTCTCCACGAGGAGTGCTTCGACGGTGTAGAGATTGGGCTGAGCCAAGTCCCACAGTTGCGGGTTCTGCACGGTCATCTGGGGCAGTTGCACCTCGGTGTTGTTCTGTGTGGTGTGGTCGGGCATGCCCTTCTCGGCCTGCGCCACCACCCTGCCTACAGCATCTTTCACACGCGTACATATATTGATGTCATGCCGTTGCCAGCCAACCACTTGCACCTGCACGTTCACGTTCTCCCCCTCGGTGGTCACATAGAGGCCATGCCGGGCTATGCGTGTAGGATTCGATGCACGGAGCCATACGTTGCGGAAGATGCCTCCACCCGTGTACCAGCGGCTGCCGTTCTTGGGGCCTGTGCTGGAATAGACAGCCACCACATTCTCGCCGTCGAAGCGGACAGCCTTGGTGATGTCGGCCTCGAAGCCCGTGTAGCCATATTCGTTGCTGGCCACTTTCTTGCCGTTCACAAAGACATCGCTCACATACATCACCCCCTCAAAGTCGAACACGATGCGACGGCCCTTCAGTTCTTCGGGCAGGGTGAACGTCTTGCGATACCAACCTTCACACATGCGCTTGAAGCCGCGTCCCTTGTCCTCCTTCTCGTCCCACGGCTGCTCAAACTGATAGTCGTGAGGCAAGTCGAGCCGCCGCCACCCGCTGTCGTCATAGTCAGCACGTTCGGCACCCTCGGGGTTGCCCAACTGAAATTTCCAGTCGAAGTTGAAGAGTGCCTTCTGATGGGTCGCGAACTCGCTTAGCGGCACATTCTGAGCCACCTGCCCGGTGTGCTGCTCAATGTATTGGGCAGATGCAACGGCGACACCGAGCCACCAGGCAAACAGGGGAATCAAGATTCTTTTCATATAGGTTTCTATTAGTGAGTTAGTTGAATGTCCGTCCTTTGTGCATGGCCTTGTGCAGCAAGCGTAACACACCCACTGTTACAAGTGTTACATTTTTCACCTCATCAAGTACCTCCCGTCGGCCTCCTTCACAATCCGCTTGCGCATGGACTCAGGATAACCCGGGCGCTGGGGCGGCTCGGCAATGCCGTGTTCCGTCTTCTTGAAGCGATTGAGCAGGGGGTCATCTGCTTCCACCTTCTTGGTGGCCATGTCGAGGTGCTTCACCATCAGATATTCAAAGAGATGTTGCCACCGCGCCAGCATCATGTTGGAACGGATGAGCGATGCCTCGTTCATGTATTTGACCATTGCCTCCCTACCCTGCTCCTTGAGCAGTTGGAGCGGATAGTCCTCCAAGTGCATGTCGTCAATACCCTCCTCCATCTCCTTGCGCTGCTTCAGCACATCAGGAAACATCTTCTCGTAGTAGGGATAGACCATGTTGCTCACAGCGTTCTGCACCCAGAAGGCACTCTCCCACGAGAAGTGTACATCGTCCTGCTCACCCTCGATGCGGCGGAAGCACTTGGGCATCTCCGTGATGCAGCAGTTGAGCGGCACGAAGGGAGCCATGTTGGGGTCGTCGTTGGTCACCCATGCAATGCCGCCAATGGGGTCGGGATATTGCGAGCGCATTTGACCGACAAAACAGAAAGCCGTCTGCTGGGTCGATACGGGGCGTTCGTTGAAGTATTTCTGGCCCTCGCTCTCCCACTCCAGCGGTGTGGGCCGATAGGGCATGTTGTAGGCACCTGCACCCACCTCGTTCTGAATGTCGAAGGGGGTATTCTCGTAGTGGTCGCGCATGGCGTTCATCACATCGCTCAGTTTCACCTTCTTGCCGGGCTTCATGTAGAGCGGCATTTCGCCCTTCAGGTCATTGCCTTTAGCATATTCCACATACTGGTCCATGCCCGGACAGAAATGGTTGAAGATGCTCCACACGCGGGTTTCGCAAAACCGAACGGCACCGAAATCATTCGGAGCATAGGCCTCGCGAAAAGAGAACTCGCTGTCCTTGCCCTTGAAGTACCCCTTCTTCCGTGCAAAGTCGATAACATCCTTCGAGCACAGCAACTGATTCTTGCCATACTGGCTCAGCCGGGTGATGCGGCTCTGGTTGGCATGGGCCGACACACAGTCGTCGGGAATGCGCACAGCCACCCACACGGCACCCTTCTCGCCAGCACCCTTGCCTATCATCTCCAGAATCCACGCCTCCTCCTTGTCGCAGACGGAGAAACTCTCCCCCTCCGAGCAGTAGCCATACTGAGCCACCAGCGAAGTCATGATGTCGATAGCATTCCGTGCAGAAGTGGCACGTTCCAAAGCAATGTAAATCAAAGAGCCATAGTCGATGAGTCCCTCCGTCTTCCAGAGTTCGCTCCGACCGCCAAACGTGGTCTCGGCAATGCTCACCTGGTTCTCATTCATCTGCCCCACCACCGTGTAGGTACGTTCCGCCTGCGGAATCTCACCCAAAAACTTGTTTGTGTCCCAGTCATACACCTTGCGCATCTCGCCCTTGGCATGCACACCGCCCACATGATGGTAGATGTTGCCATACATGCCGTAGGAGTCGGCACTATAGGTCACCATCACACTGCCGTCGGCACTGGCGCCCTTGCCCACAATGATGTTGGTGCATGCCCCAGCCGTCACCATGAGCACAGAAACCGCCCATGCCATCACCGAAAGAATCACACTTTTAGTCTTCATATCAAATTTAGTCTTCATATTCCAAACATAAGGTTAAAGTATCAACTCGGATGTTCTTTTTCACCATGTTTTTTATACGCCAAGTTGAATGAAATTCCTCTTACACAGTTTTGACTGCAAAGGTAAACAAAAATATTGGAACAGAGAAGGATTTTGTGAGTTAGTTTCGTTTCTGCACCACCAGAGTGCCTGTTCGTCAGCACCTCAGCACTCCTTCGTCAGTACCTCAGCACTCCTTCGTCAGTACTTCAGCACTCCTTCGCCAGCACTTCAGTACTTCTTCAGCAGTACTCTAATACTCCTTAGTCAGTACTTCAGTACTTCCGTACCAGTACTCCAGTACTTTCAAAGCAGGACAAACAGAAGTACTACTGATGGGAGAAGGAGAATATGGGTGATAGACAAGGGGGACAACTGTACCCATGTATTTGTGGCATTGGACAGATGTTAAGTGGGTGAACAAAAATAGTTTACAGGATGCGGCAAGCCGCATTTTTCTCGGACAATAATTTCCAATAATTACCAATAATTGGTTCCAATAATAATTATCGGTAATTATTGGAAATTATTGTCTAAAAAACAAGCCGCTTGCGGCGAAAAGAAGAGACTTCATTGTATAAGATAATTTGACACAGGATCAAGATATTGCAAGTTGCCGAAGGGCTTTAATGCCGGACCTACGGAAACCGTCAGAAAGGAAAGTGCAAATGAGGCGCACAGATTACAGATGGAGGATGCCGAACTGACCAGAAACGTTCATTTCAAAATCGGCAAGTACGAATTTACACATGATTTCTTTGACAGCCAACATGACGACGGGTATCTGAATGCCTATTCATTCGGAGGGCACACTATTATATTGAATTACAAGCGTCAAACTTTGGAATTCAATGGCGATTGATCACTCAAAGTCAAGTTGAAAGATGAAAACGGATGGTCAATCGTACCAATATTTATGTGAGTTCGGTATAAGAAGAAAGCATTTGGCTTCCTAATTTTCTTATACCGAACTCACGTTATGAAGGAACTGAAGAAGTATGGAATAGGACAAGGGGAAAAGGCTGCTTTATGGAATATCCTTTTGAAAGCACATACGTTTATTTCGGTTGACTTTTTCTTTGATTTTATATATTTTCATTTCAAATTGAAATTATTTTCAAAATTATTGCGTTAAAAAGAAATATTATTCTTACCTTTGCCGCCGAAATCACAAACACGAACAACTAAACACTTTATATAACACGATTATTATGGCAAAGAACAGGTATGATGGTTTGTACAGTGCCGACTACGAGCACGACGCTTGTGGCGTCGGCATGGTGGTGAACATTCACGGAGGCAAGAGCCACGAACTCGTCGATAACGCCCTGAAGGTGCTGGAAAATATGGAGCACCGAGGAGCCGAAACGCGCGACAAGACGGGCGACGGGGCTGGCATCTTGGTGCAGATTCCGCATGAGTTTATTCTGCTGCAGGGCATCCCTGTACCCGAAAAGGGACGGTACGGGACGGGCATCGTCTTTCTTCCCAAAGACGAAAAGCGACAGCAGGAGATTCTTTCAGTCATGATTGAAGAGATTGAGCGTGAAGGACTGAATCTGACGCATTTAAGAAGTGTTCCTGTGAACAGCGAGGTGCTGGGTGCGGGTGCCCGCGAGGTGGAACCCGACATCAAGCAACTCATCGTGACGGGTGTGAGCGAGGAGCAAGTGGAGGTGTTTGAGCGCATATTATATAAGGTACGCAAAAGGATTGAGAACCGCATCGACGATGAGGATTTCTACATCTGCTCGCTGTCGAGCAAGAACATTATTTATAAGGGCATGCTGACGAGCGGTCAGTTGAGACGTTATTTCCCCGACCTCTCAAGCCCTTACTTCACCAGCGGATTGGCGTTGGTGCATTCGCGTTTCAGCACCAACACCTTTCCGAAGTGGAAGTTGGCACAACCGTTCCGTCTGTTGGCTCACAACGGCGAAATCAACACGATTCGTGGCAACCGAGGCTGGATGAAGGCACGTGAGAGTGTGTTGAGCAGCGAGGCTTTAGGCGACATCAAGGACTTGCGCCCCATTGTGCAGGAGGGCATGAGCGACTCGGCGAGCCTTGACAATGTGTTTGAGTTCCTCACCATGAGCGGGCTCTCGTTGCCGCAAGCGATGGCAATTTTGGTGCCGGAGAGTTTCAACGACAAGAATCCCATCAGCGAGGATCTGAAGGCGTTCTACGAATATCATTCCATCCTGATGGAGCCGTGGGATGGTCCTGCCGCCCTACTCTTTTCCGACGGTCGCTATGCTGGCGGTATGCTGGACAGGAACGGCTTGCGCCCCAGCCGCTACACCATTACGAAGAGCGGCATGATGGTGGTGGCAAGCGAAGTGGGTGTGATGGACTTTGAGCCAGGCGATGTGGTGAGCAAGGGACGTTTGCAGCCAGGAAAGATTCTGCTCATCGACACGCAGGAAGGGCGCATCTACTACGATGGTGAAATCAAGGAGAAACTGGCAAAGGAACATCCATATCGCGAGTGGCTCTCGACCAACCGCATTCAGTTGGAAAAACTGAAGAGCGGTCGGCATGTGGAGAACTCGGTGGAGAACTATGAGAGGAAACTGCTCAATTTCGGCTTCGGACAGGAGGATATCGACAAGACTGTGGTGCCTATGGCTACGGCAGGGCAAGAGCCTGTGGCTGCGATGGGCAACGACACACCATTGGCTGTCATCAGCGACCGTCCGCAGATTTTCTTCAACTATTTTCGTCAGCAGTTTGCACAGGTGACCAATCCTGCCATTGACCCGATACGCGAGGAGTTGGTGATGAGTCTGACGGAGTATATCGGTGCGGTAGGCACGAACATACTCACGCCCGACGCGTCGAACTGCAAGATGGTGCGGCTGCCTCAGCCTGTATTGACCAACACACAACTGGACATTCTCTGCAACATCCGTTACAAGGGGTTCAAGACGAAGAAACTCACCATGCTGTTCGACATCGAGAAGGGTGCCAGCGGATTGCGTCAAGCCATCGAAGACTTGTGTCATGAGGCTGAAGCATCGGTGGATGAGGGAGTGAATTATATCATCTTGTCAGACCGCGACATCGACGAAAAGCGTGCTGCCATTCCATCGCTGTTGGCTGTGAGTGCGGTGCATCATTACCTCATCTCGGTGCAGAAACGAGTGCAGACCGCCCTCATCGTGGAGAGCGGCGAGATTCGTGAGGTGATGCATGCGGCACTGCTGCTGGGCTATGGTGCGAGTGCCATCTGCCCCTACATGACTTTTGCGGTGCTGGACGACTTGGTGAAGAAGCATAAGATTCAGGAGGAATATGCCACGGCTGAGAGCAACTATATCAAGGCGGTAGATAAGGGCCTGAAGAAAATCATGAGTAAGATGGGCATCTCAACCATCCGCTCTTATCGTGGAGCGAAGATTTTCGAGAGTGTGGGTCTGAGCGAAGATTTGCTGAGGCGGTATTTCGGCACAGAGGTGAGCACCATCGGAGGCATCGGTGTGAGGGATATTGCAAGAGATGCCATCCGTCTGCACGATGAAGCCTTCAAGCCAGTCGAAATCAATGAGTTCTTGCCCAACAATGGGCAGTTTGCATGGCGGAAGGATGGTATTGCCCACGCATGGAACCCTGAGACTATCGCAAACCTTCAGATAGCCACACGACTGGGCAGTTACAAGAAGTTTCAGGAGTGGGAACGGATGGTGGATGAGAAGGAAAAGGCAATCTTCCTGCGCGACTTCTTCGGATGGAAGAAAGCCGCCAACCCCACTCCTATCGATGAGGTGGAGCCTGTGGAGAGCATCGTGAAGCACTTTGTGACGGGCGCCATGAGTTTTGGAGCCTTGAGCATCGAGGCTCATGAGGCACTGGCTCTTGCCATGAACCGTCTCGGTGCGCGAAGCAACACGGGTGAAGGTGGTGAGGACAACGAACGCTATCATACGGAGGTGGATGGGGTGTCGTTGTCGTCGAAGACCAAGCAGATTGCCTCCGGACGTTTCGGCGTGACGGCTGAATACTTGGTGAATGCAGAGGAAATTCAGATTAAGGTGGCACAAGGGGCAAAGCCCGGTGAAGGCGGTCAGTTGCCAGGTTTCAAGGTGAACAAGATTATTGCGAAGACACGCAACGCCATTCCTGGCATTTCGCTCATCTCTCCCCCACCTCACCATGACATCTACTCGATTGAAGACCTCGCACAACTCATTTTCGACCTGAAGAATATCAACCCAACGGCTGCCGTCAGCGTGAAATTAGTGGCAGAGAGCGGTGTGGGCACCATTGCCGCTGGTGTGGCGAAAGCAAAGGCTGACCTCATCGTGATTAGCGGTGCTGAAGGTGGAACCGGTGCCAGCCCTGCCTCGTCCATGCGCTTTGCGGGCATCAGTCCTGAGATTGGCTTGGCAGAGACGCAGCAGACATTGGTGATGAATGGACTCCGTAACCAAGTGCGGTTGCAAACCGATGGACAACTGAAAACCGCTAAGGATGTGGTCATCATGGCAATGTTGGGTGCTGATGAGTTCAGTTTCGGCACATTGCCGCTCATCGTGCTGGGATGTGTGATGATGCGCAAGTGCAACACCAACACCTGCCCTGTCGGTGTGGCTACACAAGACGAGACACTTCGCAAGCGTTTCATGGGCAGAGCCGACTATGTGGTCAATTTCTTCACGTTCCTGGCAGAACAGGTGCGTGAGTATCTTGCAGAAATCGGAGTGAAGAGCCTCAAGGAGATTATCGGTCGCACTGACCTCATCGAGGTGCATACGGAGCATGCCACCGACAAGCAGAAAACCATCGACTTTGCCCGTCTGCTCCATCGTCCCGACACCGACAAGCCTCTCTACTGGGATCGTGGCGAGTTCACGAAGGTGAACGGCGTGAAAGATGAGGAAATCATCAAGGCGGCTCAGAATGCCATCGAGAATCAGGAGGAGGTGAGTCTCGACTACACCATCAAGAACACTGACAGAGCCGCATGCACAATGCTCTCTGGCGTGATTGCGAAGAAATATGGAGAAGCGGGCTTGCCCGACGGCACCATCCGTCTGAAGTTCAAGGGTTCGGCAGGTCAGTCGTTTGGAGCCTTTGCCGTGAAGGGGCTCGACATTCGTCTGGAAGGCGAAACCAACGACTACTTCGGCAAGGGACTTAGTGGCGGTCGCATCAGCATCCTGCCTCCAGCACGACGGAGTACAGACTTTGTAGCAGAGGACAACATCATCGCCGGCAACACGGGGTTGTATGGTGCCACCAGTGGAGAACTCTACGTGAACGGTCGTGTGGGTGAACGCTTTGCCGTGCGCAATAGTGGTGCCATCGCTGTTGTGGAAGGTGCAGGCGACCACTGCTGCGAGTACATGACTGGCGGACGTGTGGTGGTGCTCGGCAAGACGGGCAGAAACTTCGCTGCTGGTATGAGTGGCGGCGTGGCATACGTGTATGACCGTGACCATACTTTCGACTACTTCTGCAACATGGACATGGTGGAACTGGGACTGGTGGAGGAAGCCTCTCACCGCAAGGAACTCCAGGAACTCATCCGTCAGCACTATCTGCACACAGGCAGTGCCCTTGCGGGACGAATGCTTGACGACTGGAACCGCTATGTGGAAGACTTCATTCAGGTGGTGCCCATCGAATATAAGCGTGTGCTGCAAGAAGAGCAGATGGCAAAACTGCAACAGAAGATTGCCGACATGCAGCGTGACTATTGATATTTACAATTTGACAATTTACAATGTACAATCCATATAGTCATTGAAGGAAATTTATAAATCACTGTAAATTGTCAAATTGTTGAATCATCAAATAAATGGTAAATGGTAAATTGTCAAATTGTACATAAAATGGGAAATCCAAAAGCATTTCTGACCGTGCCTCGCAAGGAGGCTGGCTATCGCCCCATCAACGACCGTATTCATGATTTTGGTGAGGTGGAACAGACACTGAACTCTAAAGACCGACAAGAGCAAGCGAGCCGCTGCATGGATTGCGGTGTGCCTTTTTGCCATTGGGCGTGCCCGTTGGGCAACAAAGACCCTGAATGGAACGACGCCCTCTATCGTGGCGATTGGGAGACGGCTTACAAGATATTGAAAAAGACGAATCCTTTCCCCGAATTTACAGGTCGCATCTGCCCTGCCTTGTGTGAGAAGGCTTGTGTGCTCTATCACACGACTGGCGAGGCGGTGACGAACCGCGAGAATGAGTGCGCCATTGCCGAAAGGGCTTTTCTCGAAGGATATGTGACCACTGAGCACCCCGAACGCAACGGCAAGAGGGTGGCAGTCATTGGTAGCGGTCCTGCAGGACTTTCCGCTGCCACCCACCTCAACTATATGGGTTATGAAGTGGCGGTTTTTGAGAAAAACGAAGCGGCTGGCGGCTTGCTGCGATATGGCATCCCTAACTTCAAACTGAACAAGAAGATAATAGACAGGAGAATCAAGGTGATGGAGGCAGAAGGCGTTGTCTTCCGATACGGTGAAGCCGTTGACTTGGAAAATCTGGGGAATCTTAGGGAATCTTATGATGCCATCGTCATCGCCACTGGCACTCCAACTGCCCGCGATTTGAAGGCACCGGGGCGTGAACTGAAGGGCATCCATCTTGCCCTCGAACTGCTCAGTCAGCAGAATCGGGTGCTGGCTGGCATGGAGTTTTCGAAGGAAGAACGCATCACCGCCAAGGGGAAGGATGTGCTCGTCATCGGCGGTGGTGACACTGGAAGCGACTGCATCGGCACGGCTCATCGGCAGGGGTGCAAGAGTGTGACCCAGATAGAGATCATGCCGAAGCCTCCTGTGGGTCACAACCCGAACACTCCTTGGCCTAACTGGCCAGTCATTCTCAAGACGACTTCTTCGCATGAGGAGGGTTGTACTCGCCGTTGGAACATCAACACGTTGGAGTTCATCGGCGAAGAGGGGCACGTGACGGGTGTGCGTGTTCAACCTATCGACTGGAAGCCTAATCCTGAAGGTGGCAGACCCATCATGGTGGAAGCAGGAGAGCCAGAAGTCATCAAGGCAGACCTTGTCCTTCTCGCCATGGGATTCCTCAAGCCCGAACATCCACAGTATCCAGAGAACGTATTCATCTGTGGCGATGCCGCCAGCGGTGCAAGCCTCGTGGTGAGAGCCATCGCTTCGGGCAAGAAGACAGCCGAAGACGTGGATGCCTACCTCAAAAAATTGTAAGCCATCAATTGTAAATGATTTCATGATACGCACAAACACAAACTACGCAAAACTTTCTCACCGCTATCTTTTCGCCGAGATAGCACAGCAAGTGAACACTTATAAGGCCGAACATCCCGATGCCGACATCATCCGTCTCGGCATCGGCGATGTCACCCGTCCTCTGCCCGATGCTGCCATCCAAGCCATGCATCGAGCCGTGGATGAATGTGCCGACGGAAGAACTTTTCGAGGTTATGGTCCCGAACATGGCTACGACTTCCTCATCGACACCATCATCCAGCATGATTTCCTTCCTCGGGGCATTCAACTCGACCGCGAAGAGGTGTTCATCAGCGATGGTGCCAAGAGCGACACGGGCAACATCGGCGACATTCTCTCGACCGACAACATCGTGGGCATCACCGACCCCGTCTATCCTGTTTATGTCGATACGAACATCATGGCAGGACGCACCCTCAAGTACATCCCCTGCCATGTGGGGAACGGCTTTACGGGCGATATTCCATCGGAGCATCTCGACATCATCTATCTCTGCTACCCCAACAACCCCACGGGGGCTGTCATCACGAAAGAGCAACTGGCAGAGTGGGTCAATTATGCCCTCCGGGAGAAGGCACTCATTCTTTATGATTCTGCCTACGAAGCCTTCATCCAAGACGACTCGCTGCCCCACTCCATCTACGAGATAGAAGGCGCGAAGGAATGTGCCATCGAGTTCCGCAGTTTCTCCAAAACAGCAGGATTTACGGGCATTCGGTGTGGCTACACGGTCATCCCGAAAGAACTGAAAGGTGCTGACGGCACTCCGCTCAATGCCCTCTGGAACCGTCGCCAATGCAGCAAGTTCAACGGTGCCTCCTACATTTCTCAACGCGGAGCCGAAGCCATCTATACGCCAGAAGGTCAGCAACAGGTGCGTGCCACCATTCAGCACTACATGAAGAATGCCCAACTCATCCGCGAAAGCCTCGCCTTCCTCGGACTCACTGTCTATGGCGGCGAACACTCCCCCTACATCTGGGTTTCCACCCCCGATGGCGAAGACTCTTGGGGCTTCTTCCACCGACTGCTCACCGATGCCAACGTGGTCGTCACCCCTGGCGAAGGATTTGGACAACATGGCGAAGGCTACATCCGCATCACCGCTTTCGGCACATGGGAAAACAGCCTTGCAGCAATGGAAAGAATCAAGAAGATGGTTTAGTTAGGAGTTTTTTTAGTTAGGAGTTAGAAGTTAGGAGTTAGGAGTTGCCATGCGGCTTGCTCCCAATGAGAAACCAACTGAATAGCCAACCCCTAACTAAAAAAACTCCTAACTTCTAACTCAAAAACTCCTAACTCCTAACTAAAAAACTCCTAACTCCTAACTTCTAACTCCTAACTTCTAACTAAAACATTACATGGAACCTCTCAAACATGAATGTGGCGTGGCGATGATTCGCCTGCTCAAGCCCATCAGTTACTACAAAGAGAAATATGGCACCTCCACCTACGGACTCAACAAACTCTATCTTCTCATGGAGAAGCAGCACAATCGGGGGCAGGAAGGAGCGGGCATTGCTTGCACCAACCTCAGCGCACAACCGGGAGAGGAATATATGCTGCGCGAACGTGCTCTCGGCAGCGGTGCCATCACCGAAATATTCAAGGCAATAGGCAACTCCTCCCCTCTTGGGGGAGGTTGGGAGGGGGCCCAAATCCTCATGGGACACCTCCGCTATTCCACCACAGGCAAGAGCGGCCTGGCTCATGTGCATCCCTTCATGCGCCGCAACAACTGGAGAGCCAAGAACCTGTGCCTTTGTGGCAACTTCAATCTCACCAATGTAGATGAGGTGTTCAACCACATCACCGCCAAAGGACAGCATCCGCGCATCTACAACGACACCTACATCATGCTCGAACTGATGGGTCACCGACTCGACCGCGAGAGCGAACGCATCTACGAGATGGCACGTCAGAAGGGGTTGGAAGGCACCCACATCACCCACTACATCGAAGACCACATCGACATCGCCAACGTACTCCGCACCTCCACCCCCATGTTCGATGGCGGCTATGTGCTGTGCGGATTCACGGGCAGCGGCGAGATGTTTGCCATGCGTGATCCGTGGGGCATCCGTCCCGCCTTCTGGTATCAAGACGAAGAGGTGCTGGTGGTTGCCTCCGAGCGTCCTGTCATCCAAACTACTTTTGCGGTGGAGGCTGACAACATCCACGAACTGCAGGCAGGCGAGGCACTGACCGTCCACAAGAATGGCACCGTCGCCCTCACGCAGATTCTCTCTCCCCGTGGCAACCACGCATGCTCCTTCGAACGCATCTATTTCAGTCGAGGCTCCGACCGCGACATCTACCGTGAGCGAAAAGCCCTCGGCGAACAACTGGCCGAAAGTGTCAATGCCGCCATCGGAGGCGACCTGGAACACACCGTGTTCAGTTACATCCCCAACACCGCCGAAGTGGCATTCTACGGATTGCTCGACGGCTTCAAGAAACAACTGAACGAACAGAAAGCCGAGCAACTCTTCCAACTGATGCAGACACACCAGCCCACGAAAGAAGAGATTCGCGGCATCCTCCACAACTACATCCGCAGCGAGAAAGTCGCCATCAAGGACATCAAACTGCGCACCTTCATCACCGAAAGCGACCAGCGCAACGACCTTGCCGCACATGTCTATGACATCACATACGGCTCCCTGAAGGCACATGAAGACAACCTCGTCATCATCGACGACTCCATCGTGCGTGGCACCACCCTCCGCGAAAGCATCCTCCGCATCCTCGACCGCCTCCATCCCAAGAAAATAGTCCTCGTCAGTTCCTGTCCACAAGTGCGCTATCCCGACTACTACGGCATCGACATGTCGCACATGGACGAGTTCATCGCCTTCCGTGCCGCCATCGAACTCCACATCGAACGAGGCAGTTGGCAAACCATCCACGATGTCTATCACCAGTGCATCACCCAGCGCCACCTCCCAGCCGAGCAGATGCAGAACTACGTGAAAGCCATCTACGCCCCCTTCACGCCCGAAGACATCTCACAGAAGATGCTCGACCTGCTCCGTCCCGACGGCATGACCACCCCCGTGCAACTCGTCTATCAGTCACTCGAAGGACTCCACCGAGCCTGTCCCCATCACCCCGGCGACTGGTACTTCAGCGGCGACTACCCCACTCCAGGCGGCGTGAAACAGGTCAACCAAGCATTCATCAATTGGTACGAACAAAACTATAAATAATATAAGTTTGGATGCTTTTTTTCAACAACGAATATTTCGAATATGACGAATTTATACAATGCACCTAAAGGTGCAACGAATAAAAACGAATGCTGAGTGTAGCCATTCGA
>OCVV011256936.1_pt1 | contig 29250 bp, 23 predicted proteins | sample 1539721 | NCBI WGS metagenome assembly OCVV01 (sample SAMN02144230, study PRJEB22623) | gut metagenome | biome: sheep rumen | host: Ovis aries | place: New Zealand | reverse complement strand
TACTAGCCTGTCACGCTAGGGGTCGCGAGTTCGAGCCTCGTCCGCACCGCGAAGCAAAAGTGTTTTTCATGGTATTAGATTTTTAAGGTTAGGATTCTTAGTCGCGAGACTGAGAATCTTTTTTTATGTCAAACTCGATGCTGCAATGCTGCTCCAAGGTCTCGCCGACCATCTTGGTAGACATCTTTGTCTTCATGTCTCTATATAAATCAATTTCCTTCTGCATCTGCCGCTGTTTTTTTAGCTTCGGAGCGCAAATTGGAAATCTCCATTTTCTTATCACGGACTTTCTGTTGGCCCTTGTTGCGTTCCTCAATCACAGCTAACTCCAAACGAGTATTACTTTGTTCAATCGTAGACTTCAGCTGATTTATTTTCTGATCTTTTTGAGCCATAGCTGTAACCATTTCACTCTTCTTTTGAGTCTCGAAACTCTTCAATTGGCCCTTCAAACGTTCAATCTTGGAGTCCTTTTCACTCAACTCCGACTGTTTCTTGTTGAGCTTTTTTTTGAAAGTTTGTTTGGCTTTGGTAACTGCCAAATTCTGTTCCACTTTGTGACGTCCGTCAAGATCCGACAAACGATGGTTGACCTCTTCGTTGAACTCTGCGTTCTTTACCTGACTTACAATAGAATCGTAATCGGCTTCATCTACTTGGAAAACATTTCCACACTTTGGGCATTTTAATTCTTTCATGTCTAATAAAATTTGGCAATAATATAGCAGTTGGCACAACTTTTCTATAAAATGAAATCAGAAATGCCTGCATTTTTTTGTCATCGTAATATTTATAATAAAAATATTGATGCAAGTAGAATCACGTAAAAATAAAAATGCCAAACGTCTGAACTCTGTAAGGGGAACTCAAAGGTTCACTAAGCCTTCTCAGACGAATGGCGGTGCAAATATACGGATTAATTCTGAAACAACAATACCCAAACTGAAAAATCTTGCAAAAAAGTATATTGGGGTATCTAACCCATATGGATTTCTAACAGATTTACAAAATGCATTAGGTATTCCAAATTCAAAAGGTGCAAGCAAATATGGAGTCGTGACGATACCAAAAGAAGATGGAAGAGTATTAGAAGCATCATTGAGAATCACAAACCACAATAGTGATGCAGAAACATATATATCGCACAATGCAAATTATGAATATAACCTTAGTATTCTCATTAGAAAGAATTTTAAACCTAATACTTTTAAACCACACGATGACGTAGTGCTTGATGAGTTTGTATATTACGGAAAAAGAATGCAACGAGTAGAGAATCCGTTAACCCAAATTATCAATAGCATTATTGGATTCTTACAGAGTGGTGTATATAACGACACAACAGGTATTGCATTTAAGAATCAATCGCCACAACCAAATACAGAAAATAAACAGAATTTAAATTGTAATACAAATATGAATAAGAAACTTATAAGATTAACAGAGTCAGACTTGCACAGAATCGTGAAGGAGTCTGTGAAAAGAGTATTGAAAGAATCTTTGGATTCAAGTGTCATACCTTCTGATTTCTTCAGAAATCCCTTTCAATATAATAATATTATTGACCTTGGTTCACACAAACTTGGCTATTCAGGATTTTCATCTTTTGCAACCAAGAATTCAGTTAAATATAAGTTTGAGTTGACAATATATTTGCCAAATGGAGAAAACCACTATAAGCAACAAATCCTTGATTTAAATGAAGCCGAAAATTGGACTGATGATAAAACATATAGATTATATGTAATACTGTGTAAAATGTATGGTATACAGCCCGCAAAGATGAGATAGTAAGCGTAATCATCCCATCCATAATAGAGAGGCGTTCTATTAGGATCGCTTTTCTTTTTTTTGGAGCGGGGCTATATACTTGTTAGTCCAAAATTAAAATATTATGTATGATATTTATCATAAAAATAACGAATTAATGCATATATCATAATATGAATAAGAAAGCCATAAGATTAACAGAAAGTGACCTTCATAGAATTGTGAAGGAGTCAGTAAAAAGGGTATTAAATGAAAGTCAATCTTTTAAAGGTACCATAGCAAGTATAAATGAATTGTGCAATGATTTAAATATGACAGTTGAATATGGTCAACAATATTTATATGACGGTATACCTACTTTGCCAGTTAAGTTTACAGCAAATAATGTTGAAAGGAATGATATTGATGAAATTTTAGATTATTTGGAGAATTTTGGCTGGGTTTCTCCACCAATGCCAAGATATTCTGAAAGGGAGGCTACCTTAGTCATAAAAGGTGAAATAATGCCGTCAGTTGGGAGATAGTATCTAATTACTTTGAGTTAATTAAGCCGCCATCAATCCAACTTTAATTTCACTCCAAGTCTTAACAAGTCCAATGGACTTATCAAACATATGGGCGAATCTCTCCGATTCGCTCATTTTTTTTGTATTCCAACGGTACACAGCCTCGTCAATGTATGACTGCAAGTGCTCATCAGACACATCGTGATAGCAACCGACAATCATCCTACGAAAGTGACTCCAAAAGCCCTCAATGCTGTTGGTGAACACATCACCGTTGGCATATTCCTCAGAACCGTGATTTACCACTGCGTGGGTATATCCCAACTCGCTCAAGCCGTTGTAAGCATTAAGTTCATCCGTAATGACGCTTGAACCCTCCTCAACGAACTGCTGAATGATTGGCTGAAGGGTAGCCCTGTCAGTCTTCCCAACGACAAATGCGTGGACATAGGTGATGGGTTCTTCCTCACCCTTCTCATTGACAAAGGTGCTACGTTCCATCATACCGAAGACAGGAGTCTTTGTCTTGGTTGACCTACCTTGCGTCTTTGGAGTCCTCATAGACTTGTGCTTCCATTTCTCCTTGCCTCCGACATACACCTCGTCACACTCAACGGTTCCGTCAAACACATCCTCGTCACTCTGAGGAAAGAGCGACCTTATCTTCTGCAACATATACCAAGCAGTGGACTGAGTCACCTCAATATGACGTGAGAGTTGGTGCGAAGACACTCCCTTCTTGTTCATAGATATAAGATACATTGCCACGAACCACTTGATAAGCGGCAACTTGGTGTTCTCAAAGATTGTTCCTACAAGACAGGAGAAATTCTTGTTGCAACTTGTGCAGTGATAGCGTCCGTTCTTGGACGCCTTGCAATGGTGCTTGCCACAATAGGGGCATACGACATCTCCATCTTCCCAACGGCTCTCAATGACGGCTTGCCTACACTTAGCCTCGCTGTTGAAATAAGATGTGAGTGAGATGATGCTGTTGAATTTCTTGAAGTCTATCATATGCCTTGTGTCCTTTCCTAAAATGTAATACAAAGATACGAAAAATCCAGCACATAGGCAAGAAAAATGCGAAAAAGTTACACATAATAGGTACTATGTGTAAAGTTAACCTTACAAGTAAGGTTATATATCATATATAATGGTAAAAAGATAATACAAAAAAAGTTTCCTAAAAGCGTTGATTGCTTAGGAAACTTTCTGATTATATGCAGTTTTTTGTGCCAACTGCTATATCATTGCCTAAAATTTAAGGTTAATATATTTGATAATAATGTTTAATTCATAAATCCAATAGCTTTCCGTTCAGACTTCTTGTCAAGTAGTTCGGCCTGACAGAACTTTTCCAACTCATCAATAGTTGTCTGTTTCCCTGAAAGGATAAATTCGATGGTACGCTTTCGGGCGATGTTCTCGATCTGACCGCCTGAGAAGTCGTATTTCCCTGCAAGACGATGGGCCTCTTCGTCGGTAATATTGTTACCGAGCATACTGCTCCATAACTTAACCTTCACATTCAGTTCGGGCTTCTTGAACTCCACTTTGTAGAGGAAGCGACGCTCGAATGCCGAGTCGAGATTGCAAGTGAGGTTTGTCGTGGCGATGAGGATGCCGTCCAAGTCTTCCATTTCCTGCAAGATGATGTTCTGCATGGCATTCTCCATCTTTACTACCGAAGGATTGATCCCCTCTGTCGTAGAGCGTTTGCCGAAGATGCCGTCTGCCTCGTTGAAGAAGAGGATTGGCATGACGTCTTTTTGTTTGCAGATTTTGCGATACCGATGGAACACAGCCTTGATGTTCTTCTCGCTTTCCCCGATAAACTTGTCGCGCATACCTGCAATGTCAATCTGCATGATGTCCCGACCTGTCTGACGTGCTATCTGAAGAACGGTTTCCGTCTTACCCGTTCCAGGGGCACCATAGAACAGACACGCGAATCCTTTTCGCATACCTTCCTGTTCTAATCTTTCTTGAATGGATGGCAGGTTTTCCTGACTTAGCAGACTGGTAAGCCTCTCTATCTGTTCTTGTTCATTAGAATTGTAGAACATCTCTTTTTCTTTGATTACGGTACAGCTCTTCAGGTATTGTTCCCCGCTTCTGTGCATCACGCATTTTGATTTGCTTGGTGAATAGTCTTTTAGGAGGACTTCTCTACTATTTCTGGAAAGCATAAAGCGAGTTGTGTCAGCAATGCCATCCTCGCACTTGTGTTCGATATAGCCTAGCCTAATCAGCGGATGCGAGCCATTACGCAGCTTTTTTCGCATGTTGTCCACTTCGTAATCTTCCGGATACATATCGTTAATAGATGAAAGCGTCAACCCCTCATGTTCGGATTCAGCCCATTGAGCATAATCATAGACCACCATTATGAAAAGCGACAGGACATGTATGTCGTCTACAAAGCGCATCATTTCATGGCAAAGAGGGAGATGTGTATTGGCCTTACACAATTGTAGAATCCAGTCTTCCACATAACCGAAATCCGCGTTTCTGATGTTTGTGTTTTTGTCAATGAAGCTTTCCATTCTATTGACGAACTCTTGAATATCTAATCCGTCAATCTTTTCTGGAACGAAGGGCTTGTTGTGGCGCAAGGCCGAAACGACACCTCTGGAAAGGGCAAAACCTTCAAAGTGTCCTCCTGTATCACGCACGGTGCGTCGAATCAGCCAACGTCTTTTCAGCAACTCTTCTATTTCTTCTGTATATACCATAATAGATAGTCGACTACAATGTAGAAATCTGCCAATTCCACGCCATGAAAGTGGCTTTCCCGACTCGACAAGGATGGCCAGAACGATGACTTGCATCTTTGTCATGCTGAGTCTCTTTGTCAGATAGTCCAATGGCTTTTTGCAATTCTTCCAGAATTCGTCAGACAGTTCGGATTCATTTGCAAGTGCAAGCACTCTGGCCAAAGCTGTGATGATTGTCCACGATTTTAGTTCCTTGCGCTCCTTTTCCAGTGCAACTGCAATTGTGTTGTCCAAATCATCATCGTCCCAATCAAAAGGCGAATCGTTGTTTTTGAGATTCCGCATATCAAAAAAGGTTTTAAGTATTTTCGACTGCAAAGGTAAGTCAAAAATACTTAACGGAATCAGAAAATATAGCTATAAAGCCAACGATGAAAAAACAGGCGGAGCCTTCTTCGCTCAAGAGAACTTAAAATGATATTTTCTGACCAAGAATGTAGATGCCGACACGGTTCAGCAGTTCAGCGTCAATTGCTGGTTGAGTTCCGTCTATAAGACATCTACGGCAAATAGTCAGGATCTTTCCCATGGCATTTCCGCCTTTGATAACTCCGCTCTCATCAGGAAATGCTGCCCAAACGGGATCGTTCTTTACAACCTCGACAATTATCATATCATCGGGAACACTTTTGAGAAGATTGGCAAAATCAGCATTAAGCGTACACTTCTGCCACACACACCACAGCATCCACTGATGCCGGAACGAATGATAGTCTGGCCGAATCTCGTTCTTGTACTTCGACTTTGAGCAGCTTTTTGCATATCTGCCAGAAGTCATTTTGCGGATATACTGCTGAATCTCAATATTCTTCTCGTCCTCAGTGCTCCATTCTCCACACAAATACAAATGTTCGGAGCCATACCATTTTTGGTCAAACAAATTAAAGTGAAAACCACCAGCCATGTTGCCCAACTTGCCGGAAGCAAAGCCCTGACAAGTATCGCTCGGCCTGCCGTAAGTAAGGAGATTCAGCTCATTTGGGTCAAGGCTTTCCTGACGTTCGAGCAAGTCAACTGTGATGGAATTGTTGTACTGTTGTTCCCTTGTGAGAGTGCTATTCATTGTATCATTCATTTCAGATAGTCAGTAAACTTTAGTGCGTCTTCTGGTAGATGATAGTTCAACGAGCCATTGTCACGGAGCTCCATCAACAATCGTCCCAACAAGTTAGGCCCCACATATTCTTCGCCAACAAGCTTTGTGCCCCATGTGTCGGCCGTTTTCTTTGGGAACGAAGTTTGGTCTTCCACAATGAAGCGGGCTGCCGTCTTGAGCAACACATCGCGAAAAGCATCGCTCTGTTCATGCTTCTGAGTCAGGCAGAACTTCATCACATCCACAATGATGTTTCCCCAATCTTTGCGTCGATGCGTCTTTTCCCAATGCTTAGCCGTGTACTTGGGATTGCCAGCTTGATACACCGCTCTGACAGGCTCCTTGTCAACGAACTTCATCAGCTGAAACAGTTGCTCGCTGTTCTTCAGCATCACACCATTCACACAAAGCGGCGTCTTTGTGAAATTGCACAACAATCCCCATTCGTCCTTCACTTTGCGAATGCAAACACACCTCTCTGCCGCATATCTCTCGATAGAGTAGTATTCAGGATAGAACTCCTTGATGAACGGTGCAACGCTATAGAAGCTCATACATTATATATTATAACTTGACAGGCGTTTCCGAGCCCTCAATCAGTTGCTTCTTTTCGTCGAGTTCCACCTTGTCCACCTTTACAATCTTCACTTTCCCGTCGTCAAGGACAGCTCTGTTAGTGCCCAAAGCAGGATTCTTCCAATTGTATGGCCATACGATGAAATCAACGTCAATGCTTAGCAGGAAAGCCGAAGCAGCCTTCTCGCCCTCCAAATCGACCTTGCCCGTTAGTTTCTTGGCGAGGAACTTGCGGAACTCCTTGCCGTCTTCGAGAAATTTTGCAGGAATCTTCTCGCCCAATTTCTTTTCAGCGCGACCTACAATAGAAGGCTTGACCGCCTGTTTGAAGGCGATATAGTTGTCCTCCTTCATGCTTGGCACCTCCACCGTATAGACAAAGTGCTCCTTTGCCGCAGGATTGGCCCCCGCATAGTGTGCAGCCGAACGGTAATGAGACGTCACATATACACCATAGCCGAATTTCACTTTGCCGTCACCTTCAAGGGCATGAGCTAGGTCGAACTTCGGGAAAAGAACACAAGAACCGTGATAGAATGTTTCCATAATGAATGTTTTGGAGTTGTTATTCAACGAATTATTGACTTATCTCGATACAAAATTACATATTATTCTTAATATATAGATGAAATTATAGGTATAATTTACAAATGTAGTTGGAACTTTTTTCGTATCTTTGCAGCAGAAATCACATTAACATATTATAAAAATCTATGAAGATGACAGAAAACATTTACAATCGCCCCAACTCAATCGACTTTGCCAAGCGAGTCAGCAGGAAAATTAAAGGATGGTACGCAAAAGACGAGCACCACAATAAGGCAGTAGATAGAATCGTGCACCAACGCGAAGAGATATGCGCTCTACTCGAGAAAGTGGAGAAAGTCAGCGTGACCAAATTGTTGGAGTATCTCGATTCCAGCGGTTTCTTCTATCGTCCTTCAGCAGCCGATCGTCATCATAATTTTCCAGGCGGTTTGGCAGAACATTCGCTCGGCGTGTACCGCATCGTGGAAGAGTGGAACAACATGTCGCCCGACGAGCGTCGACAGAGTGAACTGTATAATCGGTTTCTGCAAAACAAAGATGTTTCGTGCGACATCCTCACAGAAAAGATGAATGCCGACGATATGATCATCGCCTCTATCTGTCACGACCTGTGCAAGGCAGATCGTTACTATTTTAAAGGGCGTGTCATCAAGCATCATCATCGTAAGCCCGATGAACGCCATCATTCGTTGTCGTCAAAAAAGCGTTTGGAAGATAACGGAATCACGGGTGACGAGTGCAAAGAGCTTCTGTTGGCAGTGGAAAACCACATGAATTTATTTTCATACACTACCAGTCTGTCAGTTGCTGCGACTCGGGAACAGGGTAGGAAATCGATGCTCGCCATCGCAGTTTGGGCGGCCGACAAAGCCGATGCCGCCGCCCATCCGGCAAGAAGGTAGCAAGGAAAAACAAATAAGTAGCCAATCATATACTATTCTGACCACCCAATAGGGAACTAGAAAACGAGCAAAAGGAAACCTGAACTATAGCCAGATCAGTTACAAATACTGAATCCTATCACATACTTTCAAGAGGACAAATATATATTGAATTATGACAAATGAAGATTACGAGCAGTATAATGCCAAGAAACTTGCAGAAGCGGAGGCAAAAGCAAAAGAGTATTTCGCCAACCAAAAGAAACGCCAAACTTACTTCGTCTTTTCGGGAGCATCGGCTATCGAGGATGACGATTTGGACAAATCATTCTATTTCGCATACACTCAGGAAGAAGTAGACCACTTCATTCAGGCCTTTATCGATATTCACAATCAGAATGTTGAGAGCGAAACCGAGAAAGTCGATACATTGGCAGGGGTCAGCGAGGACACTCATCTTTGGGAATACGAGAATTGTAGCCCAGAACTTGACGAACTCCTTCAACGTTGTTTGATCAACAATCTGCTCCTTGTGGATATTGACCCCACGCCTCGCTATCTATATTCCATGTCTTGTTTCTATTGGGACGACCGTGAACAGGAGATTTCGAAACGGATACACTTCAAGGTCAAGTTGGAAGACGAGGAGTACCTCTATCTCCTTACCGAACAATTGGCAGCTCGCAACAATTGTTTTCCTCAATTTACTTTCAACAATCTTGTGTTCAGTCGTCCCGAACTGGCCCGCAAGATCAGCACGGCAGCCGACTCAACCATTGGCTTTGGTATTGTATACAATGAAAAGCCTTTCCTCGTCATCTTCGACGAAGTTATTGCCGATGCCGAAGCTGTTTTAGGTCCGGTGCCGGTAAGCAATGAGATTTATTTTGAAAATGAAGAGAAACACGTGTTCATTGTCACAGCAAATACGTCCGGTCGTAAGTTGGTTATTACAGAAGCAGATTGGTTTAATGAGCGGAACCTTAAAGATATTGATGCTGACAAGGTAATGACTGCGCTTGAAGCCAAAAGCTATTCCAAAATGTTGGATAAAATGAAGGACAAATTCCATGCCCGCACGGCCTTCGATGATATCAAGGCTTGGCTGGATCAGTCAGGTATCAAATACGAAACATGAATATGGTCGCAGTGAAGAAGAAACAGGCCTGATATGGCAGATAACCTAATTGACATTCTCACCAAAATAACACATTAGAAATGTTAGAAAGAAAAAGGCGGCAGTTTACTGTCGCCTTAATTCTTGAATTTTAAGTTGTTTATTAAACTTTAGCCTTCGCTAGATCATTGTTATCTCAAGATTTAGCCGCATCCTTGAGCTAATTAGGCGTAGCATTTTATACTTATCATTGGTAAGTGATGGGACGGTAAGCCAACGGTCTTTGCCAACTTGAACTTGCCCATTGAATTGCTTTGTGTATGTGATTATAGGTTTCTCGCGATATTCTATCCCCTTTCTTTGTAATTCATCCACACCGATTTTCCATACAGCATCCAGAAGTGTGTCAATGGGATTCTCACCACCAATGTATTCGCCATCAGGAAATTTCACCAAAAGTTTGCTGCCGCTTTTCTTTGGCTTCAGTGCAGTTTTTGCATCGCTTGTTATGAAATCAGTTCCCAGTTCTATCTCCATGCCGAGGTCAAGCTTCGTATTGATAGAACGAAGTTGTATGTACTTCTGATCTGTAACGCTTTGAGTATTTACATACCAACCATCACAAACAGGCTTCATCCATTTTCTGTATTTGGGATAAATCTCTTTGCTCAATAGTGGCAAATAGCATTGCTCTAGTGTAATCTTATCAAAGTTGTCAGACCCTATTTTAGCCAGGGTTTCAACAAAAGTCGTTGTGACATTTTTGTGGCAAATGACTTCCCCACTAGGAAGTGTTACTCTTAAAAGCCTCTTTTGTGCTCTTTGTCTTAAGTTGTCTTCCATGTTTGAATGTGCTAACGTTGTTGACATTGTGTCGCGACTCGGAAATAATCAAGCGAGACTTGTTGTTTCTCTCACTCCTAACAATGTTTAATTTGTTAGTCTTTTTCCGCGGCTTGGAGGTAAGTTTCTTCGGGCTCGGGATAAGTGGCTCGGTCTTTGAGCCAGATGTGGTTCAGGGTAAAGGCAATCGATTCGAGGGTTTTCTCCCTGGATTTGGGCTTCAGTTCGCATTCCCAGACCACGATGCTGTGCCAGCCCATTTCCGCCAGTTTTCGCTGTTCCTCCCTGTCCCGCTGCTTGTTCCGCAGAATTTTATTCACCCAGAACTCGCGATTCGTTTTCGGAATCTTGCAACAGGCGGAACTGACAAGGTCTCCACTCTTAACTCTTAATTCTTCACTCTTAACTGGTGACTCCGTCACCCCGTGTCCGTGCCAGAAACAGCCGTTAATGAAGATGCAAGTGCGGTATTTCCTCAAGACGAGGTCGGGATGTCCCGGCAGTCGTTTGTCGTTCAGTCGGTATCGGAAACCCCTCTTCCACAAGCCCTTTCGCACAACCAGTTCCGGCTTCGTGTCCTTCGACCGGATGGAAGCCATACAATCGTGCCTTTGCTGTGGAGAAAGTTTGTCCATCTTTAGATTTCTCCTTTATACATCTTAATTACATAATCGTAAGAAATCAACTCACCAGGCTGCATCTTCGAACGATATATCTCGACCATATTGTCGCCAATAGGGATATATCGGCCCAAACGCAGTCTTAGGGCTGGTTTGTTTTCGAAAGTGGTAAAGCCAACTCTTTCCACTTCGTAGTATCCATCTATGCTTCCACCTACCATTGGAAGGAAATGCCGTATATACATGAGGTTGATTTCAGGCACTCGTTCCATAACATACGACTTTGCCTTATGTTCCATGAATGCCTTGAAATTACCATCAGAACGGCGTACGAGTCCTGTGAGGATATTCCTTTCTTCGGGCAGTTCCTTGATGATTGCGGGAACTTCCACTATGGACTTTGCAATCACTTCCTTCGGATTTTCTCCCAGATTGCAGTCCACAACATAGAAATGCTTCCTGAGTTGTTCGAGCAGTATCTCGTTATTGGTTTCGTCTGCCTTGTCGAGAGCAAGCGAGTAATAACTGGTGTCGTTGAACGGAGAATACATTTTTCCCAGAACATCTTGGAAATGCGTCTTGATATAGTGTTCTCCGTCTTCGTTAGGAAGCGACTTCATAGCATAGAACTTGTAGTTCTGCTGCAACATTTTTTGTATTTCCTTTCGGAAAATCTCGCGGACTTTCTTCTTCCAAGCGTCCTTCTTCGAACGGTTGTTCAGGGCATAGAGTGAAACGACAAAGAGGAAGTTCACATCATAGTGGCAAATCAATAGCGTATCTCTGTCGAACAGACGATTCTCGAATTGGTCTGAAGTGAAGTATTTGTCTTTCTTTTCTGTTAGTCGAATGGTATCGCGATAACTCAGGTCTTCCTCCATCATGGCAGAGATGAAGAAGTTGGGAATAATATTGTAACCTTCCGTTACATCGTCTCGAAGTTTCGGCACTTCGCAGAAGTTCTCCCAGTCCTGCTTCCAGTCCTTATCCGTATCGTCACCTTTCATGAAGAGGTTCAAGTTCCATTGGATGACGTTTCTGGCATAAGTGAATTGTTTTGCCACAGAGCCTTTTCCGATGGGATTTCCACGCTTGTAGTATTTCGAGTCGCCTATGTAGTAAATAGGTTTGTCTTTGTCGTGAGTGGTCAATCCCTGATAGGTATAGATGTGGTCCACCATCTTGCCGTCTTCCTGTTTCTTCAGTCCTGCAGGCACTTCTCCCGTTTCGCCTATCAGTTCGTCTATGATGGCTTCGAAGACGATATTGAAGTTCTTCACCAACAAATAGTCTCTTTGCCCCATATCTATGGTGACGTTCTTTGCCCTATCGAAGAAGGCATAGCACAGTTTCCACATTTGCAGGGCTTTGTCTGAGAAGTACTTGTATTTGATTTGCTGCAAGCGAATCTTTCCGAATCCGTTCAGGTAGTTCTGGAACTTGCGCCCCTTTATCAATTCGTAGTTGCAATTGATTTTGATGGGGAAGCCATAGTGTTCATTAATGTAATTCAGAATGGAGAAGAAGATAACAAGCAGTTCTTCGTCAAAGTTTATCTGCCGTTTCTTGTTGACCGGATTCAGGTAGATGGCATTATTATTCTGGACCACAGCACTCGTTTTCGCTATAGTCCGTGTCCAATTTATCTTGTTGAATCCGGAATGAAGGTTTTTGATGATGAACAGGAAGAACTGTTGGTTGTCCTCGTTGAACTGAATCATCGAGAGCAAGATGTCGAGGAAGGTGTTGTTCCTTTGTTTTCGTCCCTTATTCACCTGGGCCATCTTCTTGTGGAAGACAATGGACGAGTCGTTCCTCTTGTCGTTATAGAAGACAACCACGGCTCGATATATCCATACGGAAAAGTCGTAGATGAAGTTCTTCTGTACGTCAGTCAAGGGCGAATCATTATTGATGCAGATAATGTCTTCTGGCCTATATTGTCCAAATACCAGTTCCTGTCCATTCTTGACCTCCAACAGGACCTTAGGAAGAATAAATACACAATCGTAAACGTCAGGATGTGAGTTAAAATAATAACCCACATAGTTGACGCTTACTTCACCCTCAATGTTTTCCAAGGCATCTATGCCATGAATTGTTTCCTTTACATCTTGGGCTTGGTATTTGTATTCTTCAATAAGTATCCGCATCTGCTATCTCGTCTCTAATGTCAATCCCACATTCAGCATTTCATTCAAATCTTCGAGAATTCTGATGTATGTATATGTTTTACAACCCTTAATTATAAATAAACTACCTGCTTGACAATATGAATACCCACTATCTCCATTCTCAATTGTTTGGTATTTTTGGGTTGAAATGACCGGACACTTTAATCTTTGATACTTTAGTTTGTCTACAATAGGCAAAATATTTTCGATTCCGATTGTAGTTAAAGCTTTAACAAACGAATCAACGACAGTAGATTCTTTCGTGTAAATTATAGGATAGTTAGGTATTTGGATAGAAATTAAAGATTCTTTCCTTTGTCTTTGTGCTATTTCATCCGCTATTTCTTCGTCATTTCCATCTGTATCTTTGCTCTTGCTATCTTGACTGGATATAGGCTCGATTCCTAAGTTTTTCAAGAAGACTTCAATCTTGTCTTCTTTGATTTTTGTCTTGCCTTCTGCCGTAGCATCATAAAAATCGCTGAACTTCAGTTCGTTGTCCCCATCATTGAAGATGTTTGCAACATCCTGGTCCTTGAAGACGTCATTCCACAGATAGAAAATGACCTTGCCCACAAATGTCTCAGCATTAATAATCCCATCTTCAGCCTTGCAGAAGAAGTAACCAATCTTCTTGTCTTCCGATTTCGTTATTTCCCCTATCTCGTGGTTTATCTTGTTCATGAACTGACACCAGTCATATTCATTTCCAGAAACCTTGATTCTCCAACCAAGTTTCTCGCCAGTTTCTGTTCTACCCTCGCTGATGGGAATGTACTTCCAGTCCCACCTACGCTTGAAGGCCGAGTCTATTGGGAACAAACTTTGGTCGCTTGTGTTCATAGTGGCCCAGATGAAGAGGTTATCTGGCAACAGTAGTATTTCGCCACTCAGAACTTGGCTCACCACATCTTTCTTGTATATGCCGTTTATCCTGCTTGCATCTGCGATTGTCAAGTCCTTGAAGGCCTTTGCCAATTGCTTCTTCATGTCCTTGTCAGCTGTGATGGGATAGTCTGAAAATCCATAGAGATTTCTGTCGAGCAGTTGGAACAAGTCTCCGAAGATTTGGGCGCAATTGCCACGATTGATTTCCTCAATAACCAAATATTGTTCTGTTGGTCTTGTTCCAGACTCAGCATTTGCATACGCCTTCCACGCTTTTGTGTAGGCTTGAAGGAATGCTTGTTCCACAAATTCATAGACAATACGGTTTTCTGTCACCTTTTGTCCGTTTTCTATAATCACCTTACCTGTTACATCTCTAACGGGAATTTCCACAGAAGTGGGCTTATATGCCCCTACGAAGGTCGAATAGTCACTATCCGGATGGAAGGTCGTTCGAATAACTTCTTTGCCATCTGTAAGGCGATTTATTTCGTAAGATTTGCCTGTACCTGGAGCACCAAAATAGATTTGCTGAAGAGGATAAATAGATTCTCGCAAAAAATCTTTCTTGGGAACATCTGTCCCCTCTTCTGCTTCAATTAAATCTAACCATGCATCACGGCGCTCTGAAGAGTTTTCATATTCGATGGAGTTATCCTTGTCTACAACAACAGCAGACATATGTAATTCATCTTGATTGTATACCTCAATACTATATACAAACCAACAGGCTTCTTCTTTTAATCCTAACACATTTCTGGCCTGGGAAATAAATTCCGCGTTAGAAAAATGTTCTCCATTATCGTCGTATGTAATCTTATCGGAATATTTAATGCTCTTCCTCCCTGGATGACTTGCAGAGTCTTCCTTAACCAGAACCATTATAAATGGATAATTGATGCGAGATCCATTAATATATACCTTTCTAAATAGGGATGCTATTTGGCATTCATCAAGTTCAGACGCCCTATAAATTCGCCCTCCTTTTCCCAACGGAAGACTCACTCTATCTAAGGGGACGGAACAATATACCATTCCAATTAAGATAACCTCTGCTCCTGGGTACGTAAATTTATAAGCAGGCTGAGATTGGCCTAATGCCGTACCCCAAGAAGGAGTGCCTGTTCCCGAATTAAGGTATGTGCCAAATGCAAAAGAGCTTAAGTCTAAATTCATAATACCTGACTAAATATATGGTTCAACAATATTCCTACTAAATTGACGTCCCAACCATTGCCCGCTCTTGTCGACAACTGGGAATATGATTGGTCTGCATAATTCAATTCGCCATCTTCAAATCCCATAAACCGGAATTGCTCGTCAACTGACATTTTTCTTACTATCTCAAGACCATCTTCCTTTGGAACTTCAACAACTCGAAGGCTGTTGTGTTCTGGTTGAGTTATTGTAATGCTTAAAGCATTTGTCTTTATCTTTTTATTATATACATCAAAGCATAAAGGCTCATCAACAACAAACGATTTTATATTATGTTTTTCTTTTAGATGTGCTATTTGGGCCTGAGAAAGATAAAGATATGATGGGGCGTTTTTGTCTAACAAATCACCAAACCTCTTTTTCAACTCAATTTTCGGAGGAACAATATCGAAGCCTTCTGGAACGCCACCCAACATGGCAAACATCCATATTCTTTCACGATTTTGAGGGATACCATAATCACACGAATTGAGTAAGGCATATTGAAGTTCTCCATACCCTAATTCTCGCAGGATATCCTTTATGCGATTTCTTGTAGGCTCAAACTTCTTTGCAGTAAATCCTTTAACATTTTCAAGCAAGAGATACTTGGGACGTTTCACACTCAATATCCTCATTATTTCATAGAATAACGTCCCTCTCCCATATCTGTCATCTTCGCCCATTTGCATACCTGCAGAAGAGAATGGTTGACATGGGAATCCGCCAGTAAATAGGTCGAAATCTGGCAGCTCTTTCGGGTTAATCTTCGTTATATCTCCCCAATTCTTTATTTTAGGGAAGTTCGCTGCAAGGAGTTTGCTTGCAAAGGGGTTGAATTCTGACATTCCAATAACTTTATATTTCAGTCCTGAACGCTTCAACCCAAATGAAGCCCCGCCATAACCTGCAAATCCTTCAAATACTCTTATGGTATCGTGCTTAGGTAATTTGTGTATTCCTGTTTCTATTTTCTTTGCCATTATTCTCCTTCAAATCCAAGTTCTTTAGCCTTCTTCAAAATATTTAATGCAAAGAGGGCTTGTTTCAATGATGCAAACGAACGATTGCGTGAACGCATAGTTCCAAAGTTGAAAGCGGCCTTACGTTCTATTGGGGTGAGGGTATCTTGTTTCCTTGACCAGTTTGCCAGAGCAAACCAATAGTTGGCCTCAATCTCTTCTGCTTCTTGAATGCGTTTCTGCTGAGTTTCGTTCAGGTATGACCCGTCCTCGTTTGTTTCAGGCTGCATAAGGCCTTCATCAAACTTGGCGATTTCACCCAACTTCAACTTCAAACGATTCCAACACTCCGGTTTTTTGGTCCATTCACCCACATTAGACGATTGACTTACACCTGAAGCAGCACCTGTTAAATGGTCCCAGACTACTGGAACCAATTCTTCAATCTTGTCGAGTACCTCTTTCTGAACGCTTTGGTGTTCCCATATATAAGTCAAGTCCAAACTGCGATCCGACAGGAAAGACAAAGAAGACAATATGTAAGCATTCATATTGGCCTTATATCCGCCCAGGTTATGAGAACTTACAACATTATCAACTGCTCTGAACAAGATTCCTTTTGCAACAACTTTCTTGAAATATGCAGCTGTTATGATTGGCTTTTCGCGCTTTATCTCTTTGACAAATTGCTCGTAGTTCTTTTCAGCACCCCAACAAACATCATAGGGACGCATATTCCAACAGGCAACATACTTGGCAACATCTGTCTTTGTGAGTTTCTGCTTCTTGGGATATTCTATCTTGAAGCTCTTCTCGTTGAATCCGCTCAGTTGAGCCAATTGGTCGAGATACTGACCACGAGTGCGTTCGAAGTACCACTTGCATACAGGCTTGTTGTTCCCATTTGGAACCCATTCCGAACGACTGAATTTCTCGAGGTCAACCAAGAACGGATCGTTTGCAGAGAAGTCGGAATTCTTGATGGCAGTCTGGCTGTTGGCCGAAACAGATATTTGCTTAATAAGTTCGTCATCATGTTCTGCATCATGAATGACACTAATTTTCATAGGCACAAACACCTTGCTCAGGTCGACTGATTTGTCTGCCAAGGAAGCGGAAATGGATGCTGTGGTCTGGCCACCATTAACGATTTGCCAATCGAACAGACGGGTAATGTAGAGCATTCCGTCCACTTCCTTCGTCTCGATGTCGCTTGCCGTAGTGGAGATACCATTGTTGAAAGAGAAGAACATATCCGGCTGTTCGCGAAGGGTCTTACGGATTTGCTTGTTCACCTTACCCTTGAACTGGAGGAATGTACGAACGTTCTTCTCCAACAGAACCTGCTGATATTGCTTGTATATCTTGGCCAAAGTGATACCCGGAATGATGGCAAGATAGGCATCCACAAACAGATTCTGGTCGCTCATTTTCAGACATTGTAGTTCTGTGTTGTAGGTTGTGGGGAAGTCAATCTCGACCTTTTCCTTTCCTGCACGGATGTTGTGCTGCTGATATACCCTTTGGATATCCCACACATTATACTCGATAATGTACGACTTGTCTTCGCTTTCCACAGAAGCGGGAACAGCAGAAGGGTCTGTCAGTCCGTCTGTAATGACGTAGATTCGCAATTGGTTAATCTGTCCTTTTGCGTCTTGGACCAACTTGGCAACCTCAACTATCTCGTCACTCGGCTTTATGTTCTTGTCCTTGAAAAGAGAACCATCCATAGCCTCGCGATAAAAAGCCATCAAATAGTTGAAGCCCTGTTGTACGCGATTGTTGTTGACTTTTCCGAGCAAAGTGTCTGCCTTTATAAGATAGAAGAGGTCGAGTGACTCTGCTTCATCATTAAAGTCGATAGCAGTTATCCTGCTTCGTGTCTTTTGGAATGAACAGATTTCAGGAGCATTCACCTCCCCATTGTCTTCCATATACTCCAAAATACTTGTGGCAAGTTCCTGGTCGTAGTCCGCACCAGTCATCTCAACCGACATCTTAACGTTCTCGATGAACTCCTGAGCAAATTCTTTAATGTCCATATTCTCTTTTTATACTTTTGCGGGTGTAAAGTTACAAATAAAATCTCTCTCCTGCAAGAGAAGGGAGAAATTTTTAGCGCGCCTATGTAATTGGTGACTATGATGGCGTGAGGATAGGGGGCAAACGAAGCTCAGCTAAAACGAAAACTAGACGTGTTGCGATTGCAATCATAACGTGTTACGATTGGCTTTTACCCATGTCGTGTTTTGTTGAATGCAACCGAAATCAAAAACACTCATCACTCATCACCGATAGGCCTGATTCCCTTTATTATAGGCGAGTTGAGGATGTGATGAGTGCCTGACGACTCTTCAACTCATCACCCGCTCGTCACCCCATATTTAACTTGTATCCAATACGTTACGTAGTGTTGGTGAAGATTGATGAGTGTTTTTGATTTATGTTACAACTTTGCATGTGAGTCCTCGTAAAAAAAGATTTATAATGCCCTTTCAGTCTTGTTCTTAGTTCCCGTTACACACACCAGCAATGGCTTCGACGTCAGAAAGAACTTCGTCGAAGATGACAAGGTAGGGCATGTTTTTGCGGCATATCCCGTCTGTGAGGGCTGTCTCGGCTGCCTTGCTGATCTTGCGTGCAAGTTCGGGACGGACATACACTAGGGTGTTGAAGGTGAAGGGGGCGCCTACAGATGTTACGGCCAGCAGCTGTTCGGTGAGGAGATAAAGGTACTCTTCGTCTTCCAACTCGACCTCGAAGTGTATCCGTTTCGACATTTTTCGATTTCTCGGATTCCAATAGACGACCGACATTGAGTAGGGGACTCGGGGCGTGGGGTCGATATCGTCGAGAAGTATATCGCCTTCTTTGATGTATACTAGGTCTCCAGATATGCGAAATGCGGTTTGATGTGCTTTTCTGGTATTGAAATATTCTTTTGCTTTTGCATCGGCCTCAGCTCTTTTTTCGGCAAGATACTCCTTATACCAGTCTTTTCTTAATGTTGTCATATGTTTTTCTGTTTTGACGCTGCAAAGGTAAGAAGGAATTCTGGATAACAACCTTAATTTATAGGTATAATTATGTATTACCAGGTGCAAAAGTATGGAAAATATTTGGAAAATTCATTTTTTTTTCGTATGTTTGCAAAAAATACATTATTTCGTATGTCTGAGAATGTTTTGTTTAAGAAAGGTTGCGAATGCATGAAAAAGGAGGATTATTCGCAGGCCAAGGTCTTCTTTGAGAATGCACTTAAAGATGGTTGTACAGAGGCTTATTATAAGTTGGGGCAGTTGTGCTACTTTGGTCTCGGTGTAGAACAGGATTATAAAAGTGCCATTGCTTTATACAAGAAAGGAGCCAAGGCTGGGGATGCCGATTGTATGGAGTGTCTGGGCATTTGTTATTATTGGGGTCATGGGACGGAGCCTGATGTTCAGAAAGCTGCTTACTATAATGAGAAAGCTGCAGACATGGGACTCCCTGATGCGATGTTTGATACGGGGCTTAATTATGAGAATGGGTGGGGTGTTCAGCAAGACATAAACAAGGCTCTTTACTGGTTGGAGAAAGCTGCAACGAATGGCTATGCCAGAGCTTTTACAGAACTTGGCAACATATATTTCACCGGTGTCTTGTTGAAAAAGGACCTCAAGAAAAGTATGGATTATTATCAACGAGGAGCAGAGTTGGGTGAAAACAAGTCGAAGATGTCGTTAGCCGAATTCTATGAAAAAGGAAATGTGGTTGAACGGGATATTGAAAAGGCCAAAAGCCTGTATCGGGAAGCATTTGATAGTTTGCATGAACTGGCAACGGTTTATGATGACTGTGATGCGCAATGTTCTTTGGGGCGATTGTATTTTAATGGACATTTGCTGCTCGGAATTCCCATTGACTACAATCAGGCTATGCAATGGTTCTTGAAAGCTGCCCCAAAAGGTGACGACCATGCCGAGAACTACATAGGGCTCATGTATGAGTTTGGGCTTGGTGTCGGTCAAAACTATAAAAAGGCACTTGAGTGGTATTTAAAAGCAGCAGAGAAAATGAATGTGGTTGCGCTCAGCAATGTTGGTAATTGTTACAATTGGGGGAGAGGCACATCACAAGACTATGTCAAGGCTGCTGATTATCACACCAAAGCTGCTAATTTGGGATACGCCAACAGTCAAGAAGTACTTGGTGAGATGTATATGAAAGGGGATGGCGTCGAGCAGAACTACACCAAAGCCGCCTATTGGCTAAAAAAGAGCTGTGAAAATGGTGAGAGATCGGCATACGGGCCATTGGGTGACTGTTACAGGAAAGGGCTTGGCCTGGATAAGGATGTGAAGAAAGCATTTGAACTCTATCGAAAAGGAGCAGACTTGGGAGACCTACAGTCGAAAGTGTCCTTGGCGGAAAGTCTGATTGAAGGTTGGGGGACAGCTATCGACTATGGAAAAGCTTTCCAAGTCTTGAAGAACATCTGCAATGATGAGAAGAAATACAGAGAGGATTTGGTGACGATGACTATGTATGAGGATAAGAATGGTTATGTGTTCCTGAATGACCCTCTCGACGTAGAAAAACTGAAGCACTATGCCAAGGCGTACTATATGCTTGCTCTCTTGTATTACTCTGGTAGCGGGACGAAGAAGAACGGCGGTGAGGCGATTCGCTTGTTGCGTGTGGCCGAGAAACTGGGCTTTGAGAATGAGAGCATAGAGAAGCTGCTTCATAAGATAACGAAAGAGAGTGCAGACAAGGATGTCCGTGATACGGTGAATTGCTTTGTGGAGGTTAGGGAGGCGAACAGGAAAGTCGGCAAAAAAGTCGGTGAGCGGTATGACGTAGTGATTCACCATGCTGATGGAACGGAAACGGTTGTTGGCTTCAAGGGAAGGAACAAGTTCTTTTATGTGCTGGCTCTTCTCACAGCCTACCAAGGAGGTTCTGTCAGCGGACTGACTACGAAACATTTCTCCTTTATGCGCGATGACTTGCTCAATCTTGCTTCCGAATTTTGCATAAATACATATTCTTATGAAGATTGGATAGACGAGTTTATTTATGTGGAAAAGCCTGAAGCGATGAACCAACGTGGGATAGGAGATGATCAAAAAACGTATTGTTACTGCTCGTTTAGTTCTAGTAAATACTCAAACGCTTCCACCGCGGCCAATACGGCAATAGGCAAATGTTGCAAAGGCGAAGAGTATGAAACCTTCATGTTGAGGAGAATAAGTTTTAAACCAGCCGTAACAACAATTTCGATAGCTCCCTCGCAAATCGTGTTGCCCGAATCTCTTAAAAAATATCTTGATAAGCTTCCAACAACTGACGAAATCTGCAAACACAAGCCAAAAGGCGTAAAATGGATTCCGCTTAAAGAGTAAGGGATGAGAAGATGATAAGGGGCAAAAATTACATTCGCTGAAATTATAGCTATAATTTTTAGCTCTTTCTGCGAGAAAAGACATACTTTTGCACTAGAAATAACATCTTGGCAGACCAAATAAATCTTAACACATTATTTATTATATATGAGAATAGTATATAGTCCTTATTATGATGGCGAAACGTTTTTGGGCGAAAGTCCAAGGACTTTTGGTGTGGCCTATGTCGGCAATCTTGGTTTGCTTGAGCAATTGCAACTCAGGGCAGGCTTGCATGTTAGCGTTCTTTCCGACGTGGAACGCGAAGCTGTGTATTACAATGCTCTAATGAAAAATGTTAAAAACACGCTGTTCGAGAAGGCAGTCGATGTTGATCCGTTCGGTGTGGCAAAGAAGCTGCTCAGATGGCGAGATGCATTGGTGATGGCAGGATGGAACGCAGAGGAACTGCAAGACCCTAATTGCAAGGTGTCGGTGCTGGCCGAAATCGAAAAAGATTTCAATGCACAAGGCTGTGCCGATGCTTGGCGAATGATTTGTGAGGCATACGAAAAGGGATGCACGACGGACATTGAGCAGGTTCAGGTGGATTGTCCTTGGAGCGAAGTTCCACTCCTTATCCAAAAGACGTTACAGGCAATTGGGCAGAAAGGTACCGAAATTGTTCGCACGGTTGACGAGGAACAGGAGGCTCCTGCCCTGAACATCGACAAGATCCAGTTGTTGGACTTCAACGATGTGAACGATGCCTACGAATGGTTTGCTCAGATCGAGAAACTGCCCGAAAACTCGGTTGTGGTCAATCGCGACAATGTTCAGTTGAACCATACACTCTTCACTTGGAACAGACCATTGGTTCAGTCCTCGCTAAATGACAGCAATCCGCAACTGCTGCAGCTGTTCAAGCTTTGCATGAGCATCTTCTCTCGCCCCCTGAACATACAGAATCTGGTATCGTACCTTATGTTGCCCATGTCGCCAATCCCAAGTAAACTGCGCCATGACCTGGCAAACCTGCTTATCGATAAAGGAGGTTTTGGAGACAAAAAGTTGTGCGATGACGGAAAAGAGCGCGACAAATGGGAAGAGATAATAGAGACGTTCGAATGGCTCGGAAAGGATGACAATGATTCTCCTCAACAAGCGAAGGACAGAAAGATGCCGTTCCTGTCACCGATTCGCAAGGACTACTCGGGCAGCATCGAGAAGGCGGAGATTATCGATTATGTGACAAAACTGAAGGAATGGATTCGAGGTCATTATGCTGACAAGAATCTTCCAAATGAGAAAAAGGCTCAATTCCATGAACTCAATCTCTATCTGACATCATTCAGTACAGCCCTGCAATCGGAAGAGGAGAAGGTTGATTTCGATGAGATCGAGAAACTGATTATGCAGGTCTATCGCCCGATGAACTATTCGCTACAGGATGCGGAAGCAAGTTCCAACAATGTTGTCAACGACATATGTTCGGTGGCAAATGATGCGGACTGGCTCATTTGGCTGGATTGCCAAGAGGAAGACAGGGAACAGGACCAATATGATTTCCTCAGCACAAAGGAAAGGAAAGAACTGACAAAGATGGGTTGCGAGATTCCTGACTTCGAGCGTCACTTGGAAACTGTTCGAAAGGAGCGGCTGAGATTGTTGAACAAGTGCGAACACATCCTATTGGTTCAAAGCCACTTCAATGGCACCACACGTTTGGGAGAACATCCTGTTGTGGCAGAGGCTCGCTATGCATTCAAGAAAGCAGAAAAGAAGCTCGAACCAACAGATAAGCAGAATCTTGGCTTTGAAATGCTCAAGACGACTGAAGAAACGAATAAAATTGAAGTGCTTACACCTGTGAAGGCGTTGGAGTTGGATGAAATCGACTATCAAGGAAGAAAGGAGAGCAACACCTCGATAGACACTCTGATCAACTTCCCCTTCGACTATGTGATGGAATATGTGGCAAAGCTACATGCTCCTCAAGACGAACAACTACAAGATACATCAATTATAATCGGCCAAGTAGCACACTATTTCTTTGAACACATCACCAAAGATGCAAACAACGACCTGAAAAAAATGCGTGAACTGGTTGAAGATGAGTTCGACAAACGCCTTGAAGAAGCTATTGATGCGACAGGTCTCATTCTTCGATTGCAGCAAAATGCATCCGAGTTGGTTTCCTTCCGCAGACAACTCAAGGAGAGCATACTTGCCTTCATTGATATCATGGAAAAGAAACTATGGACTCCTGTCGGTTGTGAGATAAGTCTTCCCGAAAAAGAAGATGATGCATTAAAGCTTGACAAGATTGATCGTTTTGGCGCTCGCATTGACTGTCTTCTGAAACAGGGCGAACAATTTGTGGTGGTCGATTTCAAATGGACCCATACCAAGAGATACCGTGAAATGTTGGAGAACAACATCGCCATCCAGTTGGAACTTTATAAGCAGGCGGTATTGGAGACTTACCCCGGAAAAGAGGTGGTAGGCGTGGGTTATTATATGATGCCAAAGAAACAACTGATAACCACAAACATCGAGGAGATTCCCCAATCGAGACTCATCCAAAAGATAGAGCCGAAGAATAATGCAGAACTTTTCCCGCAAATACAGAACTCTTTCAAGTTCCGTATGGCAGAAATCAAACGCGGTCATATCGAAGAAGGCGAAATGATGGACTTCCAGGGTGACGACGAGAGCTACTACGGAAAGACTATAGACAATGGGCTTGTACCACTAAAAATCAAAGAGGAAAAAGGGAAAGCTGTCAAGGAGTCACAATATGTATTCAAACCATCAAAGAAAAGATCTTTTGACGATAACAAACTGGAGCCTTCGGAGAAAGCAACAACACACCCAATATTGAAAGGAAGACTGAAATGAAAAACGTTACATACATCAATGCCGGAGCAGGTTCTGGCAAGACATTCACGCTGACCAAACTCCTTTCCGATAAACTGTCGGACAAAAAGTTGAACATCAAGCCATCACAGGTGATTCTTACCACCTTTACGGAACTCGCTGCATCGGAGTTTCGCGAGAAAGCTCGTCAGCAAATCCTCGAGGCAGGATGTCTCGATGCTGCTGCTCAAATGGATAGCGCAGCCATTGGTACTGTTCACTCTGTTGCTCTCCGCTTCATCCATAAGTTTTGGTACCTTCTCGACTATGGTGCTGATATCCAGCCCATTTCCGAGCGAGATGATAATTTCTATATGAGCCAGTCGTTGGTAAGAATCGTCAGTGAAGTCGACGAAGACGGGCAACTGAAAAAGCAAAAGGAATTGGATACCTTCCGAGAATTCCGCGACTATTACGACATCATCTACAACAACAAGCCCGACTATCACTTTTGGGAACGATATCTCAAAGACATTGTAGAGAAGATGGAATACTACAATGTGGACGAGGTGGAGACGAGCATTGAGAAGAGTTTGGAGACGATGAAGGCTATCTTTACCGGAAAAACAATAGACAAAAGTGAACTCTTGGAGGGGCTTAAATCCTATTATGACTATGCAGGAAAAATAAAAACTGGTAGATCTGCTAATAAAGCAGAAAACCACAGGAAAGCGATAAAGCCTTTGTTGAATTGCAAATATGCTTATGAATTGACATCGCTCACTTCAATGTTAGACGACCCTGCTGGCGGTCAAAAAGATATAGAAACAAATTGTCCCGGTTACGGCAAGTTTATGGATAAGTTGCAGCAGCTTTCCATTTCTTCCTCTAACCTTGATATCATGGAGCCGTTCATCAAAGCTATCTTTAGGCTTGCAAAGGAATGGCGCGATGACTTTGCCAACTACAAAAAGCAGAAGCACATCATTTCCTACAACGACATGGAGCGGCTCTTCCTGCAACTCATCACAGAAAAGCAGGAAGTCATTGACTACATTCGCGACAACTATCGACTTGTGATGGTGGATGAGTTCCAAGACTCCAATCCCATCCAGTTGAAGATTTTCAACCGGCTCTCTGAGATTATCGCAGAAAACGACGGTCACTCCTATTGGGTGGGCGATCCCAAACAAGCCATCTATGGTTTCCGTGGTGCAGATGCCGAATTGGTCAACTCCGTTTCACGTCAGTTCACATTCCATAACGATACCAAGATACATCCGGAAGAAGGCGAAAACCATTTGGGCTCTGGAAGACTGGTAGAGAGCTGGCGTTCCAGACCAGACTTGGTCAATTTGGTAAACGAGATTTTCAAGGACAAATTCAAAGATGACGGAATTGACCCGTTGTGCATTACCCTGGAGCCACACTTTGCTGAAGATGATTTGAAGTCAAAAGCTATAGAACATTGGCACAATCCACCAAAAAATGGAAAGCAAAAGAATGTAAATGCTAACTGTTTAGCTTGGAAAGTCAAGGAATTGTTGGCATCAAAGATGCTTGTTCTTAGCGGAAAACGCGATGAACCTGCAACCCCCATTCGTCCTAAAGACGTGGCTATTTTGTGTCGAAAAAACGAAGCATGCAAGAAGATCGTAAAGGCTCTGCGCAAGTATAACATTCCTGTGGCCGAAGCAGAGGATACCATCATGCAACGCATTGAGGTGCAACTTGTTGTAGCACTTTTGCAATTCATGCAGAACCCCAACGACAAGCATACCTTCGCCGGCCTCATGCGTTTGCTTTGGGGCATGACACCCAAAGAGATCCTGCGTCAACGCATCGACTATGTTTGGGAAAAAGACACTGAAGGTAAATACGTTCATTTTGACGACAAAGGCCATCTGACAAACGACGAATGGATGAAAGAGGCAGAGGAAGTGCTTGAACTCACCAAGCTTACCGAACGCTTTAAGCACTTTTCCATCCCAGAGATGGTGAGAAGCATCATCTACGAATGCAACATACCCGCCCTCTCCGCTAAATGGGGCGACGGACAGATCCGTCAGCAAAACCTTTCCACCGTTCAGCATCTTGCCGACGACTACGACCAGATGTGCCTGCAAATGGGACTTGGAACCTCCATCAACGGATTCATCTACTATCTCAACAGCATAGAGCCAGATAAGGAAAAGGACAATCAGTCCGATACGGTTAAAGTGCTCACTTACCATAGTTCCAAAGGACTGGAGTGGCCAGTTGTAATCATGTGTGAACTCAATGAAAATACACTTGAGAACAAAGAACTTATAAAGAAATCATTCATGCGTGTCAGGGAAATGGTGCTGAGTGACCAAGACGCAGCTCAAGATCCGTTTGCTAAAGAGTATTTCATTCACTTTTTCCCTTACACCCTTAGTGGTCCAAATACCAATCCCGCCCAACTTTTGACGGACAGCATAATAAAATTACCGCTCTTCGAGAATATAAAAAAGCGTGTTACCGGTGAAGAGAAACGACTGCTTTATGTAGGCATGACGCGTGCAAAAGACTGTCTTATCACTACAGGCATCAACGACGAATTCGCTTGGCTGACAAATGTAGGCATCGAGGGCATTGACAAGAACCATGTTTGGGGACAAGGACTTGAAAATATCTCCCAAGAAATCAATGTGCCTGACGATGAGGAGGAAACACAACCCCCGAGCTATACCCTCATCCAAAAGCCAGACACTCACGACACTCGCGACAAGCGATACATTTCTCCCAGTAAGTTGCCAAAGATGGAATTTGCGCCAGAGGACATTGAAATCCTTAAAGACTTAGATTGTCGTATTGAGCCATACAAAACAAGTAAGGAGAATCAAGCAGAAGCTGGCACATGTATTCACAACATCTTTGCTGTGTACGATTCCAAACTTTCTCATGAAGAAAATGTGGAAAAGGCTGAACACATTCGCAACAATAGCAATATGCAGGATGTGATACCTGATGCTGACAAGGTCATTGTTTCCATAGAGTATTTATATGCATATATGAAACAGAATTATGGTGATGCGAACGAAATCAAGCACGAGACACCTTTCATTTATTCACTTTGTGGTCAGGCTATTCGTGGAGAAATCGACCTCATCTGGATGCTCAATGATAAGGAATGTGTGTTGGTCGACTTCAAGAATTTCTCTGGCAGTAAAGCAACAATAAAAGATTCCAATCCGGAGAACGAGCACTATGCCGGAAACTACGCCTCACAGCTTAAAGCCTATTGTGATGTGCTTACTCAATCAGGACTCACGGTTAGGGATTCTCTCATTTACTATTCTGTCATGGGTTGTGTGGTTCGGCTCAATTTCAGATAGATCTTCAGTTTATTAAATTATATTTACAATGTATATCAGAGAAGGACAAACCAATTATGGCGATATCGTCTTAAAAATAGACGGCCAATACGTAAGAAAGGGACAAACTAATTACGGCGAAATAGTCTTTACCATTTGTTCGGATGGACGTATCCGATTAGGTCAGACAAGTTACGGAACCGTTTTTGCCCACATTGATTCCAACAAGTACATAAGGTTTGGCGACTCCTCGTATGGCCCCATCATAGGCCACATCGATGGCGACTATTTCAGACTCGACCAAACAGCCATAGGTAAGATTGCCTATCGCCTTGGATAAAAGATATAGCATAATTTTAACAACTATAAAACTCTTCGAACATGAAGATACTACACACAAGCGACTGGCATCTTGGTCATACGTTATATAACTATGACAGGACGGAAGAGCAACAGGCTATGCTAGAACAAATGGTTAGCATTGTGGAGGAACAAAAGCCTGACGTGTTTCTATTGTGTGGAGATGTTTATCATACACCACAGCCATCGGCTGCAGTACAAACCATGCTGTCCGACGGACTTGTAAGAATTCATGAGGCAAACCTTCAGATGACGATAGTGATGACTGCCGGTAACCACGACAGCGGTACAAAGCACGAGATATTCCAGACTCCTTGGAAAGCGCTGAAAGTATATGCCATTGGTCAACTGGAAAAGGAAGATCTGGATGAGCATATCATCGAAGTGACTGGGAAAGGGTGGATTGTTGCTGTTCCGTATGCCAATGAACGAAACATTCCTGAAGGTTTCTTCCAGCAGTTGCTGGATAGGGTAGCAGAAAGGAATAACGAGAATCTTCCGGTTGTAATGACAGCCCATACGACTGTGAAGGGTTGTGATTTTACAGGACATGATCATGCAACGGAATACACGGTAGGTGGAATTGACTCTCTGGAGTTGGATGAAATGGGAGAGGGTTACGACTATCTGGCTCTCGGACACATTCACCATGGGCAGTTTGTACATAGCGGAAAGCACAACGTGCGATACAGTGGAACCCCGTTGCCTATCAGTTTTGACGAGAATTTCACACACTCGATAAACATCGTGGAGATTGGTAAGCATGGAGAGACACCGGCAGTAAAGGAGATTGAGATTCAGAACCCCCATCCTTTGGTGACGCTGCCCACTGACGGGTTGGCCACTTGGGAGGAGGCAAAGGGACTGTTGAGTAAGTTCCCAGATGATATTCCTGCCTATATACGTCTGAACGTGGAGATTGAAGACTTCCTGCCTGTAGAAGCCAACGCTGAAGCCGCAAGTCTGACGGAGGGAAAACAATGCAGGTTCTGCTGTATCAATGCCAAGAGAAAGGCTGTCAGCCAAAACGATGTCAAAGTATTGACCGTACAAGAGTTTCAGGAAGAGAAACCCATCGAGATTGCCAAGCGTTATGCAGAATATGAGGGCATCAGTTTTGATGAGGAGATGCAGACAATGTTTAATGAGGTCATGGAAATGGTGGCCGATGAATCACGTAATAGTTAAATAAGGAGGACGGTCACTATGAAGTTACAGAAACTTACCATACACAATATTGCATCTATTGAGGATGCCATTATTGACTTTGAGGCGCAGCCATTGGCTGGCAGTGAGGTATTCCTGATAACGGGTAAAACAGGTGCGGGTAAATCAACAATTCTGGATGCTATCTGTCTGGCACTC
>OCVV011212504.1_pt1 | contig 29265 bp, 55 predicted proteins | sample 1539721 | NCBI WGS metagenome assembly OCVV01 (sample SAMN02144230, study PRJEB22623) | gut metagenome | biome: sheep rumen | host: Ovis aries | place: New Zealand | reverse complement strand
AACCCCTCCGGCGATTTTTCCGCCGTGTATATAAAATGTCTCTTCCCCTGCACCGCTCCCAGTTAAACTGTGAAAAAAATTTTAGGGGCGGGGGCCTTTCGAAAAATTATTTTTCGTGAATTTCTACATCGATGCCGAGCCTTCTTGCATGTCGCTCACACTCAGCGATCCTGCTCGCTATAGTGTGCCGTCTCTTCTCTGTTAGCTCAGAGTTTCCATAGCCGCCATAGAAGACTACGAGCTTCGAAGGATCTATCTCTTCGAGCTCTTCGATCGTCGGTGCTGTCCTGATCACAAACACCTTGCTGACATATCTGTGCGCTGCCTCACTGAACCCTCGCAGCAGATCATTGGCCAGCATCCGCGCAGCCTTGTTCCGTTCACCTTTCGGACGTGTCACCCTGAGCGCTGCGGCTAAAGCATCGAGATCATAGACCAATCCATCGCCAAGGTTCTTCTGTGCGTATGTTGTCTTGCCTGTTCCCGGATTGCCTATGATCAGAATCGTTTCTTTCCTGTTCATTCCGCGCTTCTCTTTGAGTTCTTCCAGTAGCTCTCTGCCGAGCTCTGTCAGCTTTCCTGTCGCTCTGTCGTGCATCATGTTGTGCACCTCTCCGGATAAGCTGATCAGGTTCCATCCGCAATACTGATACTCAGGATAATCGTCTGCCGGAAAGATGTGGTGCACAGTGTTGGCTTCTATGTGTCTGCCTTCGCGGAGTGAATACTGACACATGTAGTTGTCTCTCTTCAGGATCCGTTCTCTCAGGCTCAGCCAGCGCTTTGTTTTGTAATTCATAACTATGCAACACAAAAGGCAGAGTCGTCTCTGCCTTCCGTGAACCTTATTCTTTTTTAATTGTATCGGTCTTACCGGACTTGCACCGGCAGTCCTGAGGGTCTGACGGAGCACTATTGCTTCAAACCGACGAGGGCAGAACTAATCTGCCTTCGAGTCGTAAAGGTGATTAGCGCGAATCACTGTTTCCAGTTCTTCACGCTATCATTGTAGCATACCCTGTTGTACTGATGCGTACGCAATATGCGGACAGTTGTCTATCTGTTGAGAATCTCCTGTGCTGCTTCGAGTGCCTGTTTGTGCAGCGCTCCTCTGACATATGGTATCGACTTGTAATGCAGATTGGCTGTCACATCGCTCCAGTCCAGCAGATTAGAATATCTGTCGCGCAGGAGTCTGTGGTATACCGGATCTGCTACTGCATCGATCACGTCTTCGACTTCCAGTCTTTTCCATTCCGCCTGGAAGCGCAGCGATTTCTTCTCTCGGATCTTGTCTGCAAGTGTCGCATGCAGTCTCTCGAGCGAGCTTTCCGGACTCGGTGCCTTTGGCATGCCGTCGCCTATTGTCGATCTGACAGATGTCAGCCTTTCGCTGAGTTCAGTGATCTCCGCGTCAAGGTTGCCTATCAGTCTCATCATGTCCCTGTACTGGTTCAGATATTCTTTGATGTTCATGGTCTACTTCTTCCTCGGTCTTATAACTATCTCATAGTCGAGTGCATCGGCTATCTTTGCTATCGTTGACATTTTGCTGTCTGCCTGCCTCTCATACTGTGCGATCCTTTGCACAGTCATCCCCATCTTGTACGCTAACAGTGTAGCGCTTATGCCTTTGCGCTCTCGCATGTCTCTGATCAGCTTGCCTGTGTTCATTTCTTTGTGTTCCACGCTCGCCCTCCTTCCTCTGCATGATTTTATCTACAGGAATCCCCACTCCAAGAGATCACTGAACTCTGTCTGCTTCAGTGCCTCGAATCTTGCGAACGATTCCTCTTTGATTCTTTTACCTCTCCAGCGCTTCCTGTGCGCTGCGTTCTTCTGCACGGCATCGTCTGCGATCATTCTGTATGTGAGTGTCGGGATGCCTGTTATCGGATTTGTGTATTCCTCTATCGAATCCGGATCAAGGTGATATCCCTTGACCGGTCTGATCTTGTTTATGTCAAAGTCGCACGCCCTGGCTTCCTGCTTCACTACTACAGGATCCTCGAGGTTGCGAGTTCTTCCGTATCTCTGTCTTGTTGCCATTGAAGGATCTCTGAATGCAGTGTTGGTCTGCTTGATCAGATACTCTGCGAGCTTTGTATAATCTCTTGCATCATCCAGCGGCAGCACGTTCACTCTTCCATGCGGCCATTGACGAACGATCTTCTGTATATCTATTCCGCTCATGATCAGGTGATGATGCGAGCGCGGATCCATCTCAGTAGCCCATACAGCCTTCATTTCAGAATCAGCCTTCTTGTATTCTCTGCGCATCCTCCTCAGGAAGAGCTGCCTCTCTTTCAGAGCTTCTTCCTCAGTCATGCCTTTTGCATCTGTCAGTACAACATGAAAGTCACCCGGACCGAAGTTCGCATTGATTACTCTTGCGAGTTTTCTGATAGCTATTCGATCGTTATTATCCTGCACCTGTTTCGGAGTAGGATTCTCTTTCTTCTTCCGGCTCTTTCCTCTGACGCTTCCGTATGTCAGTTTGATAGTTCTGTCGAGGACTGCTCCGGCGATACATGTCTCTTTGATCAGTCGAGGTTTTACTTTCATCTTTCTGAGTTGGTTCTAAAGATAATGACTGTATGAACCTTCACGACGGCCTCGATCGCCGCCTTGATCCATTGCCATATATAATGAAAACAATTAGTATCTGCGCTTGCTCTTTTTGTACTTGTTGAAGTAGAGCAGCTTCATTTCTTTGTTCCTGACATCCGCCTGCCTGGATCCGTATCCGTAGCACTTCGGACAGAAACATTGTTCTCTCTTTCCGGTGTTGATCTTGATCAGCCGGAACGCTTTCACTCTTCGCCCACAGTTAGGGCATTCCACAATATCTTTCATGTTTCGTAGTTGTCCCATGTTATCTGCTGGTATTTGTCCTCTGCATCATGCTGCGATGCGAGGCTCTCGTTCCATGTAACGTCTCCGTCCTGCTCGATCTCTTTGCCGTCCTCATTTATGTCGCCTGGTTTCATTACTGTTTCTCTTCTCCATTTCGTCCAGGATGAATCCGAGTGCCCACAGGATCGCGCGGATCCATCCGTAAATATTGCGATCCTCTTCATCTGCATCTGTCATTACTCTCTCAACATCGGCCACAGCGATCTCGATGTTGTTCTTATTCCATGCCAGTATTTTTCTATCCATCTCCGCCTCACTTCCACGGACAATCAGATGTCTTGCCGTTGACCGCGTCCATTATCTTGTTAAAATCTCTATCACGGCTTTCTCGGTCATTAGAATAGACAAACTCAAATTCCTCATATTCTGTTTTGACTTTCAAGACAGAAAGAGTTGAGTTGCCTATGCAGTTGTATCTTGAATCTTTCATTACTGATATGACATGTTTTGGATTAAATGCCTTCCCTTTTATTTCTATTAACATCATTTGCTCCTCTCTGATCGTTCTTTGAAACAATCGCAAGTGTGTTCGCCCCTCTCGTTGTGCTGTGAAGCATCTTTGTCCAAGTCGCATAAAATCATATAAATGAGATTTGTATAGTCCCACCATATGTCTGTGCAGTGCTCGCAGAACACACAATCTCTATCGCATTTCACGTTGATGGTAATGCCGCCTTTTGGATGAAGATTATCTTCGAGAAAAAACGTCCTCATTCATTGCTCCTTTTCCTTTTGTCCACAGTTCTCTCGAATGCCTTTTCGCAGCCCTTACGCAGAGCATTTAATATTGCCATTATTATCGCTATCACAATTGTGCCTACAATCAGCACGGCCATTATTATGTCAATCAGCGTTATTACTATCATTGGTCGTTCTTCCTTTCTCCGTCAGCACAGTACCAGTTATCGCCTGCATATCCTACACGCCACTCGCCCCAGTCATCATCCCAGTACGAAAGTGAGCATTCTGATGTGTTGGCTTTTTTACACTCTCCGCATCGAACGACTTCGATGCTTGGTGCTACAAGGATCAAGTTCTTCAGCATTTCCTCAAACTGTGGCGCTTGTTCCTGAACATTTTCATAAAGCCATATCGGATCAATGTATCTACTCATCTACGATCACTATCCCTATCGTCCACACCTTTTCGTCTTCGTCAAAGTATTTGATTTGCTTGGTTTCGATGGTTGGTGCCGTGTCAATCTGATGCTTTGAAACATAGCCGTAAGCATATGCGTCATCCTCTGTTTCATACTCATCGTAAAAGTCGACATTCAGCTTATCCGCATCAATTATCCTCATCGTCTGCTCTCCTGTTCCACCTATCAACCGCTGTTTTCTCAGAATTGCTATAATCACTTTCACTTGCCCATCCGTACTTTGTTTGCCTGTAGTCTCCAACGATTTCAAATCTACAATTTGGGCATTCGACTCTCGCTCTTGTGAAACGTCCTTCGCAATCTTCATGAGCACCTATCAGGTTTCCAGCACCTCCGCAAAACGGGCACGGTTTCAACTTGCTCATCTTCCGCTCCTTTTATCATTGTTCCCGTCGCGCAGCCTGTACTATCTGTACAATAAAATCTACACAGTCCACTATTCCTTGGATGTAGCCGCGCATCCATTCGACATTTCTCGCTTTGTCTTCAAGTTCTGACAAGTATTCCTTGCTTACCATGATATTTATATGATCGTCGTTAGTATTTCCCATTATTTTTCTCCCATCACATACTCCATTGCCTGTTCTGCTGTCAGCCATCCGACAGGATCCCCGTCATTGACTGCATTACTCATGAGTTCCAGCAGGCCTTCATCCTTATTTGTCAAAGGGCTGAAGCCTCCGTATGATCCGTATCCATGTATTACTGACCACCTGAAGCCTCTATGTTTGAAGTGTGTTCTGTACATCGGATAAGCGTTTAACTCTGAGGCATCTTCCCATTCGATCTGTTCTTCGTCCAGCAGATCTCTGAAGGTTTCCATTTCTTCTGTCATTGCTCTTCACCTCCGTGATATGGTTCAGGCAGCGGCATCCATGCGGTTACTTCAATGCCTGCTTCCATTTTGTCGCATTCACTCTTGCCATATTCTGCAAGCAGGTCCTCGCATATTGGTGAATACCACCACCACTTATCGTTATAATGAATTGCTGTTGCTGCAAACGGCTTGTCCTTGATGTCATCGTAATAGCCCACAGGGCGATGATTAACCCAACTAATGTTTACGACCTCAAGGTCTTTCGGCAATCTCTCACTGCAAGGTATCCATTGCGAGTTTCTCAATGCTTCAATAGCCATGAGTCCTGCTTGCCACGGCTCGTCTATTCTCGGCGGATTATGCTTCGACCATTTCCCTCGACCCATGCACATTCTGATGTTTATCCATTCGATAGCTTCATTTATGTTCATCGTCTGATTCCCTCCTTATGAACTCCGCGATTCTTTCATCGATAGCTCTTCCCACTTCAGTGTCGCTGATCATGTTGAACATCAGGACCGCAAGCAGTGCAAACATGCATGCTGCAAATATGATCCATATGATCGTGCATATGATGGTGCTCATTTGTTCCGTCTCCTCTTTGTGCTTTTGTTCTTGGTCAGGATGTCTTTGATCCTGTAGTGACTGTTTGATCTCGGGATCTCGATGTTGACTATATCCCTGTCAATGCCGACGTTTACGCGAACGTCGACATTAATAGTGACATATTCATCCAGCTCGACTGCGTAGAATGTTATGTCTCGCTTCATTGTTATCTGACCTCACTGTATCCGGCGATGTTGTCTTTTGTGAAACTTGCCAGCACTTTCATGGTCTCGTCCTCTTCTACCAGTATGAAGTCAACAGTTCCGCCTTCGTCTATGACTTCATCTGCTTCGATCTCGATATAAGTTCCTTCGATAAAAAATATGTCGTATGGTTTCATTTATCCCTCCAGTTTTGCTGATATAGATTTCTTCCTGATCACGGCAGCGCCGTCCTTTGTGTTCCTAAGTGAGACTGTTGAGTCAGGAACTTTGAAGGTGACTGAATCGATAAACCCTTCGATCAGTAGCTCGCCAGCCTTCTTGATTCCATCGACCAGCTCATCATCGAGCTCGAGCATTCCGTATCCTTTTGCAGTCTCTCCGCACAGAGTATCGATATTCTGATGAAGCTGGTATGTTCTTTTCAGCGGATTGTCACAGGCTCCGCATTCTCTTGTCGCGATGATATCTGCCTGCTCTTGCGTGTCAGCTTCTATGATCCTCGTCTGTCCGCAATATAAGCATATTCCTGTCATTAGTTTTCCTCCTCGATGTACTGATCTTCGATGTCTGCTCCGGATCCATCTCCCAGGCGTGCGCGAAGCTGATCATTTTCATGTTCGAGCTCTCTGATCTTCGTGTTGAGGAGGACCAGCATGCTCCGATGGAGACTTAAGCCATGCGCAACGCCTTTTGCATATTCGTCGCCATTGTCCTGTCTGCCCCAGCAATATCCGAGTGCTGCTGAAGCGAGTGCTGTTGCGAAGTACGCTATTGTTGTTCCTATCATGTTTATCCCTCCACATATGCCCAGGTGAATGCTCCCTTGCCGGAGCTTCTCCACTGGCCGAGTCCATTGAACTTGCCATAATCGAGCCATTCTTCTATAAGATCCCACAGCGCGCTATCCCATACGCAGATGTCCATCTCGAGAGTAGTTCCTGCCGGCACTGTCTCACTGTTTGCAAGTGCTACTCTTTCGCCCTGCATCGTCTGTGCTCTGAGCGGCCTCTGACAGTTGCCGATCTGTTTTTCTTTCGGCAGCTCCATCGTGATGTAACGCCCTGCCGGATCCGACTCATGCGGATAGACTTTGATCAATCCGTCTATTGCCTTCTTGTATGCTTTCAGCTTTTCAGACTTGCTGCCTTTGACCTTGCGGAGATAACCGCATGCGCTCTTGAAGAATCCATACATGTGATAACAGGCCATTGCCGGAGCTCCGCTATCATCTCTGTAGAATACTGTCATTTCGTTCTTGATCATTTCCTCTGCAGGAAGATGCTCGAGTTCTTTCTCGCGGTTCTCCGCATCAGGAGCTTTGCTGTTTATGAATTTCTCATGAATCTCTTTGTTGCCCGGATTCGTCCCGAGCATTTCATCTATCAGTGTTATCTTTATCCTTCTTGTTTCCATTTTGCTTAATCACCTTTCTCTATTCGCTGCCAGGCTGAGCTCTGCTATGCCTTCGCAGTTCCCTCCAAAGCAGTTCACTTCTATGCCGTTGCGACTCACCGATTTGCATTTCCACTGCATCTCATTACTGTGCTGCTCCGCTGCGGCTGCATTCGTATCCATTCCTTGCCGCCACTTCTCAATTCTCGCCTTTACTTTGCCTTTGCAGTGCCGTGTCCATCTATTCAAATCCATTCCAATGCATTTCTTGACTGCATATTTCATAGCCTATCCATTGCATTGTCATGCGCCTCATGGAATTGCTTCTCTTTTCCATTGCCGAGCAAGCCGTCGCTGTTCCATTACTTTTCATTACAATGCACATCGTTTCCTTTGCCATTCGTTTCGAAACGACTCAGGGCTTTGCGTTTCCATGGCCTCTCGGTTCCGTTCTCTTCCTCTGCATTGCAAGCTTCCTGTAGTGCTCCCGAGCTTTAGCCTTACGGTCTCTGTGATATGCGTCGGATATGCGCTGGATCTCTTCCTGTTCTGCGGCCTTTGCCTTTGCAATGGATATCTCCCTGCGTCTGTGAGCTGTCACATATGCGCATCTCCATATTCCTGACCATGCGATATGATCCTCACAGGACAGGCAGCACGATCCACAAACATCGCCGCCGTGCTTCTGACAGTTCGGTCTCCAGTCTCTTGTCTGCCTGGATGTTGTGCCGCAGATCCTGCAGATCATCCCTGTCGCTTCTGAAGCTGTTTTCTCTTGTCTGCTATCAGATTCCTTCTGCCTTTGTTCCTGCGCTGAGAATCTTTCAGTGAGGCCTTCTTCTGCTTTGTCTCGTTCTGCTGCGCTTGCACAGCGCCTGCTTCGTGCACGTTCTGTCTGATCAGAGCCCTGTGCTGCTTCCGTCCCGATGATTTCTTCATGCGATCCTCCTCTCCATGCTGAACGCCTTGTCTACGGCTCTCAGCTTATCTATGTTGGTCACTATGCTGTCGATCTTCTGTCCGAGCATGAATCTCGCCATCTCAGTCCCGATAGCTATCAGGCTGTTGCCGGTGATGTTGATCACTACGGGGCCAGTGATGAAGTCCAGCCTGATGAATTCCTCGTCCAGCGTGTGCATGTGCACATAGCTGATATCCTTGAAGTCCGGATGTGCGCTCAGCCATGCCGACAGACCTTCTACATAGTCCTTTTTTTCCTGATACATGTCTCTTTCCAGTATCATTTCGTTTCCTCCTTGTTCAGTGTGTCGCGCAGCCTCTCTGCGCACCATTTGTTTTCGTATAGGCCACCGCGGATCTCTCTGTTAGTTCTCATGTTCGGTGCGTCCTTATCTATGAGTCTGTATACCTGATACATTGTCACTCCAGCGACTGTTTGCTCCATTAGCATCCATTCACTCTTCATCTATCTGATCCTCCCTGCATATAGAGAAATATATGAGAGCCGCACCTGTTGCAGTGATCGCAAAGGGGATCACGATGCTCTTGCTGTCAATCAGGGCTGTGCCTATCATCATCAATATGAATCCTATTCTGAAAAGCATAATTTCACCTTTCCTTCCCTCAGCATTTTGTAGAGATAATCGCATGCTTCCGAATCTCCGAATGTTTTTCCGTAGAGTGTGTGATCACATCCGCCCTTCTTGCATCTTCTGTCGATGCCTCCTCCAGCCTTGCATCTCGGCTCGAATACAGGGCAGCGCTCACATGTGAATCTGATCCCGACTGACTCATACTCATCTGCCAGGCATTCCGGGAATCTCAGAGTCTCGGAATACTTAATGTATGCCGTCAGTCCATCGAACTCTACGCGCGGACGTTTGTCCTTCAGTTCCAGCAGCTTCGCGTTGAGCTTCTCGGAGAATTCCTCCGGTGTGTCGCCTCTTATTACCGCGAACTGCTGCAGTGTTTCGCTTCTCATTAAAAAAATCACCTCCTTGACTGTTAAGTCGTAAAGGTGATTCTATTTCTCCGATCATATTTAGTTGTATATCCTTAACAAGCATTCAGCTTGCTTCCCTACCCTCTTTCACTATTCCTTTCGTTATGATTTTAGGAATAGTTGTCAAAAGACTGGGTAAAAGATCGGATTATACATATAGAGATGTGAAGTCACCTTTACGTTTTTTAATATAAATCTTCCCTGCTCTACTTGTCAACATCCATTTGATCAAGTTCGAGAAGATCTTCGATGCTGCAGTGCAGAGCTCTTGCCAGCTTGTAGAGTCTGATTCCGGAAGCGCCGTTGATGTTCTTGTGGCCTTGTTCATAATCCTGAATCAGTCTCTGATTCACTTCGGAGAGGTATGCCAGGTCCTTCTGTGTGAGTCCCTGGGCTTTTCTAAGTTCCTGTAGCTTGCTCATTTTTATCCTCCTGTTATTCTATAACGATTCTATCTACTCTGCAGAGTCTGTCTGCCTCATACTTCCTGATGGCTTCCTCTGCATCATTTGCTATATATACGATCCCGTCATGTTTCTCTGTTGATATTGCGAATTCGTGTCCGCACCATGATTTTCCGAGATCCTGTACCCATGCTGTGCTTACTGTTCTCATTGCTCTCTCCCCTGCCGGAGATTAACCGCTCCGGCTCGGTGTGATGTTTCCTACTTATCAAATCCGCATTTCTTATCAAATTCATCGAGTTGCGCTGCTAATTTATCATGGAGCTCTCGCCACTTCTCTGAATCTGAGTTATTGCTGATAACTGTGCAAGCGATCATCAGATCGCAAACATCTATTCTCTTGAGTGTTATTTCCATCGTTCTCTGATTGTGTGTCATTGTTTTGTCCTCCCTATTTCGTGCTCTCTCTTTGTTGTCTTTATTATACGCTTATTAGCGTATATATGCAAGGACTTTTAATGAATTTCTTCAAGTAATATTGGAATGAATTGCTGATAATGTTATTCTGATTCCGGAGGTGATTTAGCAATGGGAATATTTGATAAGCTATTCAAGAAAAATCAGCAGCCTGCAGTTGAGCCTGCTCCTGCTGCAGATCCGGAACCTGTAAAGCATCCTGAGTTCTATGATTTCATTATCAGGAGCGAGGACGAAAAAACGGATAAAGCACTCGCAAAATATCAGAAGTTTTGGACGGATCCGGATGATAAGCATGAAGGCCTGAAGCTGATGGAGTTCAAGCGCGAAGGCAGCCCTGGCGACAAGAATTATCTATATCCTCCGCTGGATGTAGATCTTGAGCTGAAGGCTGTTGAGAATGAGGACGGAGTGCTGGAGATTCTCGGATACATAAATGACGGCGACGTTGACATCTATGTCGGGAAGGCTGCTAAGACAAAAGCGAAAAAGATCAAGCGCCTCATGGATGAGAAGGATCCGAAGATATCCGCCGAACTGTGCGGCGGCAAGGTTTGGAAGATGGAGAGCAGCGGATATGTTGATGATCGCTGGGAGGAGGATCTGATTGTCCGCGTCACATTCAAATATTATTGATGCACGCAAAAAGACCGGAGCGCAATGCCCCGGTCTTCTTACGTCTCTATATTGTTCGAAAGGAGGTGAAACGATGTGATCCGGTTTCCCCATCCCGAACCACCTTATTTTTTTTCGAGGTTTTCAATCCTCACTTCATGAGTAGCGACTTGCTCTTTGAGCTTGTCTATCTCTTTGCCGTGCTCAGTAATCCTGTTGTCCAGCTTGTCCACGGAGTCCTTGAAGTTGTCAATGCTGACCTTCAGTTCCGTGATGCTGGTATTAAGATCGAGGATCGGCTTCAGCACGACGAGAATCGCTGCTATGAACCCGAGCAGGGCCATTATCATATTATATGTCACTTGCCCTCACCTCACTTCGCTCTGTAGACTTTTATCCACTTTTTGCCTTTGATTTTGAAGCGTCCGTCTTCTGATGAGGTGCGTCCGTACCATTCCTCATGCGCAGCATGTTTTAGCTTTCCATCTACCCATATACAGATATGTCCGCTGCCGGACTTGTATCTGTATGTGATGATATCGCCATTCTGAAGATCTGAAGACTTGAGATCTCTTCCGGTGAGACTGAGCACGCATGCGAACTTCTCTGACTTTGCAAGATATGGCTGCTGCTGATCGAGCCCTCTCGGGAAGTCAGAATCTATCGTAGATCTGACGACTGTTCCTGTGAATACGTCGCACGATGCTCCAGCCTTTGACGCTTTGCCCCATCCGGATCTGTTCGGATATACCTTGTCGAGCGCTGCTTTGTATGCTGCAGTCGGTTTGCCTGAAGGATACTTTGCTGCCTTTGGCGAGCCGGAGTATGCGAGCTCTGTTGCCTTGCTTGCGATCAGATCTGCAGCGGACGGCTTCAGGCCTTCGCCGAGCTTATCATGCTCGTTGATATATCTTTGCCATGCCTTGCAGGACTCTGTGCCGAAGTATCCGTCCTGTTTGACTCCGAGAAGCTTCTGCCATGCCTTGATTGTATCTTTGCCCAGGAGTCCGTCCTGAGTTTTGCCGAGCCACTTCTGAAGCTGCATGATCAGGAAGGATCCGCCGCCTCCGAATTTCACCGCATTGATAGTAGGATAGTATTTCGCAAGTGATTTGAGCTGTCCGCTGATCACACCGTCCTGAGGTGTACCGAAGAGCTTCTGTGTGGCTTTGACTGTTGCAGGACCCATCTGTCCGTCCACTGTGACTTTTGTCTGAGGAACCGGATCCGGAACAGGCTCGATCGGTGTTTTGCCCGATGCGTTTGCTTCTGCCCATCTCTGCAACGCTTTGCATGAATCAGGGCCGAAGAAGCCGTCCTGCTTGACTCCGAGGAGCTTCTGCACGGCTTTGGTCGTTGCCGGTCCCCATGATCCGTCCTGAGTCACGCCGGCTCTCTTCTGTATAGCCTTGACTGTCTGCAGACCGAGGATGCCATCGACCGGAATGCCGAGTGCCTGCTGGATCTTTGCTATCGTGTTGTAATGAATCTTGCCATCGATCACAAGCGGCTTACTGAGGTCGAATGTCGCCTTGAAGTGCGGACGGAAGATCGCCTGGATCTCACTGGCTGTCCTTGTGCGTTCAGCGACGATTCCTTTGCTTGTGGTATTGCCTTCTACTGTGTGCAGGATTGTTGCTCCGTCCGGATAATCTGCGAAGCCGATGTGATTCGGTGTGCCGTTCGGTTCCCAGTCAAAGAGTACGATGTCTGATTCCATCGCGAGCGCGATCGGAATCTGCGCGAGATTCTTCCTGCACCAAGCAATCGCTGCCGGTGCTCCGACGCAGATTTTTCCGTCGAAGAAAAGCGCGGAGTTTCCGCCTCTTGCGAATATTGTTGTGACATATGCTGCGCAGTACGGCTCTCCGGCCCTTAGTCCGCAGTATTTTCTGAAGACTGAGCCTCCGTCGCCCAGGTAGGACTTGGCAAGCGCGAGCTGCTGAGTGTTAGTCATTCCCATAGCTACCCTCCTCTCCGAGATCCTCGTCTATGTCGCAGGCAGGATCCTCTGCATCATCTGTATTTTCTGCGAGCTCGATCTCTTTGCCGAGCTCACTCATTATCGGCGACAGCACGGCCATGACCAGTGCAACGATCATCGGCTTGTACTCGATCGGGATAGTCAGAGAGCTGACCAACAGGTCGACGTTTGCGACCAGCACGCCGAGCACGCCCTGCAGGATCGTGCGCAGCAGCCTGTCGCGAGTCTTGTTAGATCTTAGGAATTTCTTCATGTTGTCTCCTCAAAATAGAAGCCCGTCGCAAGGACGGGCTTGATCTGATTTACTGATTTAAAGGTCTATTTAACTACCAACATATTCATCGTCATATACATCTGTCAGATTAAATGTCGAGAAATAAGACAGCAATCTACTTGCAAGGAATGTGCCGAGTCTATGGTAGCCTTTTGCGTTGAAGTGACAACCATCGTGCGGTCTGAAAACAGTCCCGTTAAATTTTCCCATTCCGCACTCGTTCAGTACGTCTATAACAGGAAGCTGATAGCGTTTCGCAATGGCTCTAATTGTAGCCTCTGAATTTATAACCGCTTGCTCTTGCCATGTTGCATAAGTTGAATATGGCGGTGTAAGTAAGATAATTTGCGCATGGTTGCTTGTATCTTCCATAATGTGTTCGATTAATTTGCAATAACATCCGACCGATGTCTCTGCATAGTCTGCCCAGTTATTGTACGGTTCGACATCCGTTGCCAAAGTATTAGTATCCAGTCCGCCATTAGTTCCGAACATAATCAGCACAACATCCATTGTCGGGTCAAACGGGCATGAATTTTTATAGTTTTGCCACCAAGCAAGGCTCGACATTCCCGCTTTGCCATAATTTATGATTCCGCAGTTGAGTACATCACTCATAAAATACGGATAGTTTTCTTTGATTACATGGCTACCATAATCAACGCCTTGCGTTAAGCTGTCACCGACACAGACTATTTTCTTCCCATCTGTTGTTTTTGGCACTCGGATGTATTTTTCATCTAAGGTGTATCGGAAAGGAAGAGACTCTACTATTGCACTGGTGTATACAGCGAATGTTTCGCTGTATTGCCTATCTGCACTTAATCTCACATACGCTGTCGTTGCACTTGTATCAAATGTACCACCTGCGGATGCAGTTATTGCACCACCCCTTATAAATGTTTCATTGCTGTCATATTCACAGAAGAAACAAGGAGCATTTGTGTAGTATCTCAGTCCACTGTAAACAGGGATTAAGTCCGAATAGCCATATGAATTAAAGAATGTTTTTACTCCGTTCTGATCGTAGTAATAACCCTCAAAATGGAACGCACTTAAATCAATTATATTGCCATTTTCATAATTCGGCTTAGCAAACTCCGCACTTTTCGCACCAACGCTTTTTTCAGCAAGCCTCATTTTGTTCTCATACTGAAAAGGCTTGTATTCGGTAGGCACAACACTGCTGTTGACGATCATGAACAAGTCAAGATTCGCTATCTCAGTGCTAATTATTACATATGCGTAATTCGGATGGTCTTTCATAATCAGTCCCGATGAGTAATCGGACACTGATGAATTTTTTGTTTCTGACGCAACCCAATTCTTATCTGCATCATAATAGTTGAATATGCCGTGAGATGACCACCTGTAATATGAGTTCGCTCTTAAAGGTATGTAATCTGTATGGCAATAAGACGAAAGACCAGTTCTTACACCGCTTGCATTGTAATAGTAACCTTTAACAACAGTAGTCTTGTCAAACAGGTTCTGTGCATCTTCTCCAGTATAAGGTTCTCCGAAGTCAGCTAAATCTGCTTGCAGATCACCAATCTGACCACCCAAATCTGCTATCTGCTTTGTGTATACGCTTTCGGGCGAAACGTAAGCCGAAACATTAGACGCAGTATTAAATGTGAGTTTTATATATTTGACATTATCGTTCTGATTCGTCCATTTTGTATATGTTGGCGATTCTACCCATGTACTTCCGCTATAATCAGAATCTACCCTCGCTATAAAATTTCTTGTAGCGTTATATGTTGCGATTTTCAACCACGGGGCAGTTCTTTCAGCAGGATTAAACAGAACATATAAAATCTCCGTTTTGTCTATTGGAATGAAATCGGTATATGAGTAGAGACTATTGGTAATCAAGTTGCCCGATCCGTCTATAAAGTAGCCATCCGTTACGGATAGGCTGGTTTTAAGCCAGTCACTCAGATAATTCAAATCGTTTTTTAAATCAGTAACCTGTGTGCGGATTGCCGTGCCCAGGTTGGTGTACTGTACGCCGTCGGCTCCGTATCTTGCATCGATGATCTCGTCGGGATTCGGTGCGGTTCCGGACGGGCTGACGATGTTGTTTATCCTGCCGTTGAGGTCTGTCTTTGCCTGTGCGAGGTCGGCTGCGACTCCGGCTGTTATGTTTGTTACTTGTGTCTTGGCTGTGTCGTCGCCACCGTCTACTGCGATGTATACTCCTGATGTCAGCTCACCTTCGAATGTGTTTAATTCATGTATCTGCATTTTGCCCTCCGTTATTTTTTAGAGTAAACAGTTATTGTATATTCGCCTGCGAGTGCAGTTCCTGCTGCATCGGTGCATCGGACTGTGAAGCCGCCCGATCCTGTCCTGGCGAATGTGACGAAGGCCTCTGCGTTATCTAAGTATGCAAAGGCCGGAACACATCCGGATGGGATCAGGGCGCTGATGTCTGCAACGCCGTTTGCATCCAGTGTGACGGATCCGGATGCCTCGCGGAGGCTTTTGCCGGATATGGTAGTCACCTGTTCATATGTCCCATTGATGCCGTTTGCTGAGTGCATCATGCCGTTCTGATCAAATCTCAGCACGTTGACTGCATCCGCCATCTTTGGCTGATCCAGCACATAGAGTCTTGCCGGTCTACCTTGTGAATCATACGGGATCGCGATATATCCTCCGAGGCCGCCCTGGATGGATGTCAGCGCGAGCGACACGGATTCAGATATAACTGTGTTTGTTTCCTTCGAGATCTTGTCCGAGGTCATCTGCCCGAGTGTTGTCCTGAGCTCGTTCAGTGTGACCTCGTTGTATCTGTTCAGCAGCGTATCATATACAGTCTTCACGACTTTCTGCTGGTTCGCGACTACGCCGAGCGCCGGATAGTAGACCTGTACTCTATCGCCCAGGTTGACTCTCTGCAGCTCTGCATATCTCTCATATTCGGGAGTCTGCCATAGTTGAACGAAGTTGACCTCGATCGTCTCCTCAGGAACCCACGGCATTGCGCTCTGCATCAGCTCTCTTGCTTTAGTCCGCATCTGTGCGTATGTCGGTGCCACTCCGTCTTCAAGCTCGAATTCATCTGACAGATCAAGTGCTGCATAGTTGATCTCAGCGCCTTCTGCAGCGAATGATATATATTTCTCCGGCAGAGTCAGCAGACGCGTCTCATCCTTCCAAAACGGCACGACTGCATTGTATGTGCCGGATCCGTTTATCTCATGCGTCAGATCTACGAGGTTCTTCCCGTATCTGATAGCGACATCTGTGATCTCACCTCTCGCATTGTGCAGAATCGCCTTGAATCCATCGAACTCCCACTCGCCGCCGAATGTCTCCAGCAGGGATCCTTCCTCGCCTCCGAATACTTCTCTGATCTCAGTCGGTACATCGATCCCGAATGATCCGGAGACAGCTACATCAGTCTCGAATGTGAACGGATTCTCTCCGACCGCATTCGCAGCTATCTTTGTCAGCGCATCTGCTGCCGAGCTTGCTGTGAACGGCATCGTCACTATCTTGTTCAGCTTGTAGGATATGTGATGAGCATTGAATTCTACTATCCCGTCAATAGGAGCTGATCTGCCGTAAATCTTGAACGGCTGCAGGGTCCTGCTGTCGTCATGAGTTGCACCTATGTACATTCCTTCCTGTATCAGCGAATAATGCCGTCCATTGATAGGATATTCAAGTGTGAGCTCATACGTCCCATTCAGTTCTTCTTCGACAGTGCATGAAATAGTGTCGGACAGCGCCGCGACTCCTGCGCTGGTGAAGTCCGTTTCATTTGAGTCGTACAGGATCGGGATCATAAGTACCACCACCTCGGATATATCACTACCGACTCGATGCCGGATGTGAATGCTACTATATTCTCGCCCGGAGGTATTGTCGGGAATTCATAGTCGCTGAATGATACATGTGAATTCATGGATATCGGTTCCTTCGGTCCGCCTTTGTATACCTCGATCGGGATCAGGAGCTCGTCTGTGATGGTCTCGTCCTCTTCATCTGTGAGGTCGACCTTTACTCCTGCAGGGATGAATGCGTCCATGAGTTCGGAGTCGATATATATAGTCTGTGTTGTGTCTGATACTGTGATCAGATTGCCTCCGATGTTGATTTTCCCGTTTCCGGTCACAGCTATGACCGGCTTCGACTCAAACATCGTAGGATTTGTTATCGTTCCGTTTTCGGTAAAAGTGACAGGTTCGTCGCCGATCTTCAGCCAGCGCTGAGGCTTCGAGTCGAACTTGATCTCGAAGGATCCTGCTCTGTTGTACACTTTCGGATCGGTCTCGATAGCGTTCCGGAAGACTGCAGTCCTGTATTCGTCCGGATGATATGTATCCTCGAGTCTGCAGTATCCGTTTCGAGAGTTCAGCCACGTCCTCAGGTTCCTGAGCTTTGTTCTGAATTCCTCTGCATCCTGTGTTCCTATAAATGCCGGATATGTGATCTCGATATTCTCGAAGCCGCCTTCATCCATCCATATGGATCCGTTGCGTCCTGGTATGTGAACCATCTCTCCGATGCGTGCCGGTGAGTTGAATACTCCGGATCCGCTGATGAACGCCCCAAACTCGGAGAGCTGCCTGCCGTCAAATGTCAAAGTATTTAATAACCCCATGCGGCCCTCCTCTGCTTTTCTCTTTCGACAAGTCTCTGCTCCACGGCATCAGCGATCTTTCGTACATCCATGCCAGGTGCAGCGTAAATGTTAAATGTAATATTCTCGCCGCCTGTTTCTTCTCGGACTATCTTTCGCAGATCGTCCAGGGCTCCGACGAACTCAGGCCTTTTCTCACCGACACCGATGATACTCGGGCTGTCGAAGATTCCGCCCTTGTCGTACCATTTAACGCCCAGCTTCGGGACGCTCGGAGGATTCAGCGAGAATTTTCCGCTAATGCTGAAATGCGGCAGCTTGATCTTCGGGAAGCTCAGCTTGCCTCTCAGGATGCTCTTGATCTTGTTGATCGCGGTCCTCACGATGTTCACGGCTGTCTGTATAGGTTTTGTGATCGCTGTTTTGACCCCATTAAATATTGACTGCACTCTGCTCTTCAGAGAACTGAATGCGGATATCACGAATGTCTTGAGCTGTGCAGCTTTTGCCTTTACAGTGTCCCAGTTTTTATAGAGCAAAACGCCTATTGCGATTATCGCGGCGATTGCGGCGATCGCGATGCCTATCGGTCCTGCGATTGCTGTGAATGAGATCCCCATTGTGGCCATAAGCCCTGTGATCGAGCTGATTGCAAATGCGACTTTGCCGAAAACTATCAGAAGCGGTGCTATGCCTGCGACGAGTGCTCCGATAACTCCGATGATGGACAGTATCCTCGGATCGAGATTGCTGAGCCATTCTGCGAATCTGCCGACCAGGTCGACCACTTTCTCAAGTGCCGGCGCAAGGTACGCTGCGAGCTGTGAGCTTACCTGTGACAGCGCGACGGATCCGATCAGCTTCATTGTGTCCAGCGAATCATTGAACTGATTTGCTTTGTCCAGTGTCTGCTGATCCACATAGTCGAGGTTATACTTTGCCAGCGTATCAGCGACCATCTTATAGGTCTCTCCGCCGTCTTCTATCAGAGGATTGAGTTCTGCTGCGCTCTTTCCCATGAGCTTTTGAGCCAGTGCATCGCGCTCTGTCTCGTTAGTCATTTTTCCGAGTGCGCTGATCACGTCCTGGAAGATCGCGTCGCTGTCTCTCAGGTTTCCATTTGCATCAGTTACTGATACGCCGATAGCCTCGAATGCCTCTGACTGAGATTTCGATCCGTTCGCTGCATCATAAGCTGACTTTGTCAGTCTCTTGTTTGACTTCGCTATCGCTTCGACAGATACATCGACCAGGTCTGCAGCATATCCGTATTTCTGCAGATCTGCCGTGCCTATTCCAGTCACCTTCGACAGTGTATTCAGATCATCTGCTGCCATGCCTGCCTTTGCGGACATAGCTCCGAGGCCTGCGACTACTGCAGCGCCTGCAGCGCTGAATGGCTTCATTGCATTGCCTGCCTTTGTCAGATTGTCGCCGTATTTCTTGAACTGATCAGAGACCTTCTGCATGTCCATGCCTTTGATGGCATTGTCGACCTTTTTCTGCTGTGCTTCGAAGGTCTTCAGCTTGCTTTCAGCCTGTATGATCTCGCGCTGGAGAGTCCTGTAGTCTTCTGCAGACATTTCGATCTCGCCGGAGTCCACTTTTGCCTGTGTCTCCTTAAGGAGTTTCAGCTTCTCGTTTGTTTCAGCGATCTTCTGCCCGAGAAGTTCCTGCTTCTGCCTTAACAGATCGACGTTTTTCGGATTGAATTTCAGTGCATTGTTGACCTGTTTCAGTTCCTTGTCGATACTGGCTGTCTGTTTGTCTATCTGTCTCAGCGCCTTATCGAGTTTCGTGGTATCGCCCTGAAACTCTATCGTTACGCCTTTAATTGCTCCTGCCATTGTTTATCACCCGAAGTATGCTTCGATTTCTTCCTGTGTTGCTTTCCTGTATTTCCTTGCCGGTTTCTGCTTGTGCTTCCGGCCTTCTGCGGCAGGGGCCGCAGTCTCTTCTTTGTGTCTTTCGTTATATGCAATACAAAAGTCGACCATTTGGCCGACTTGCATTTTCCTTATTTCTGTTACTGTTAATCCTCGTTCGATTCCTGCGAGGATGATGTCGTCGAGTGTGATGTTTTTTCCTTCGGCTGGAGACTTGCTTTCACTTCTTCTATCAGTTCCTCCAGCCTCTTCAAGTTTTTTGAGCTTCCGAATCCTTTCAGAAGCAGCTTGAAGATCGCCGGGCCTACGACATCCAGCGGAAACTCGTCGAACTGTCTCACCCACTGTTTAGGCGGAAGGATTGTATCATTCGCTGCCTTTGCCATCGCCCAGGTCACATTCACTATAGAATCCACGAATTCGAACTGATACAACGGCAGCAGGATCTCCATAGCGTTTCCACGGATTGCTTCTGCAAGTCTTTCCTTGCTGATCTCGACTTTGTCTGAATCTGATGCTCCCTCTTCATAGGCTTCGGAAAGTACGGCCGAAAGAGCTTCTGTCACTGTAGCGAGTGCAGGAAGGATCACCGGAATGATGTCCTTCCCGAACTGATCTCTGTATTCCATCGTCCACGCCACGTTGTTGCTTAGCTCGACTTCTATGTTTCCGATTTTGATAACTTCTTTCATTGTTTCACCTCCAAAAAACAAAAGAGGCGAACGATATCCGTCCGCCTCCTCTCTCCTTATTAGCCCTCTGATGCGAGTGCAGGAACAGGAGGTTCTGTGAACAGTGTCGCATATCCTGCATCGCCTGGATGATAGGTATCGACTATAATGCCTGATGCCTTGTCACCGGTAAACTTTGCAGGGATGGATTCTGTAACAGGTTCTCTTGTTCCTTCCATTGTTCCGTACTCACGGTCAATGCCGCCGAGCGAGCCGTTGTACATGATGATCTTGCGGTTTTCTACATCGCCATCGATTTGAAATGCGATATATACTCTTGGCTTGACCGGATTGATCAGCTCTGCAAGGCCGCCGGATGCCGATCTCTTGTATCCCAGAAACTGAGTCTTGAATTCATCGTCGAACTTTGCGACCACAAGATCGCCGGATCTTGCAGCTGTCAGCTGTTCGCTGAAGTAGTCGATATTGTCTGCCCAAAAGTCGACCTCTTCATTGTCAGATTCCGGAGAGTAGCCCACGGCTCCCTTCTGATGGTATGGAGTGCCGAGAGTTACAGTTCCGTCGTCTGCGACTGTGTATGTTCCTATATGGAGCTCGGAAAAGCCGAACAGAACTTTGTTGTTATCTGCCATTTTTAGCCCCTTTCATTAAACGTAGTAATAGATCATGAAGGTGCCTTCATCTTCGAGATAGACATCTTCAGACTTCTCATAGAGGAGGCCGTTGTCCAGCAGGATCTGCTCGAGCAGCTCCTCCAATGATGGATTTTTGAGTTTGAAATATAGTTCGATCTGATAGGTGTTTTCGCGGTGATAGTGAGTATTATCTGCATCAAAGGTGTTCTGTCCGGATCCGAGCCATACAATGTACGGCAGCGGAGTCCGTTCCTTGTGCAGGCCATATGCAACAGGGATCCCCATGCCTTCAAGTATCGAATCAATATTGATAGCCATTCATGATCACCCCCTGTTCATCCTTCTCGCGATACCGGCTTCGAATTCTGCTATTCCCATCTCCTCTGCAGGAGCAATATGCGGAATTGCAGCAGCACGTTTGCCTGTAGCTCCGTACTGGTTGCTGACAGCGTGACCATATTCCAGGTTCATAGTAAGTCCGGGATATCTGCTGTTATATACAACGTATGTCGTCAGAAGCCCGTTTTTAATGCGCTTAAATGCCCATGCACGCGCATATTTCCCTCCACGCTTTGCCTGCTTAGGACTCGTCGCTTTGAGCTGGTCTACGGTCTTTTCTGCCGCTTCTCTCGCCGCTTCATTTGTCGCTTCCTGCAGCCGTCTCACTTCATCATTCAGGATCTCGCTGATTTGTTCCTGCAGACTACTCATAGTCTTTGATCCTTTCCTGTACAGTGAGCTCCAGCCTGTCTGAATCCGGAACCCTGTAGAATCTGATCACATCAAAGTGCCTGGTGCTTCCCGTCCAGTCGGTATATTCGACTTCACGCTCACCCTGCCAGTCTTTGTAGTGAGTCAGTACAAAGGTGTATTCCGGATGCAGATCGGACTGTGCTGCCTGATAATACTCGTTTCTCATGATCGACTGCACTCCGCAGTACACCTGTCTGCGGACAGGATCCTGTGGTATCTGATTTCCTACCGCATCTTTTGTATAGCCGGAAGGCTTTATCAGAGTTATTACATCGTCGATCATTGTTCTTTCACCTTTTCAGAAAACAGTCTATTGTTCATCAGCCATCTCAGCATACGAGGCATGCCGTCCTGACTGTCGCGCTTACGCCACAGCCACGCAGCATACATGATCTGCAGCATCGAGTCCTGATAGTCCTGAAGATCAAGAGTGATCCCTTCGGTCTCTATCGCTTGAGCTGCAGCCTGCAGATACTGCGTGAGTCTGCTGTCGTATGCGTTTGTCGAGATGCCGAGATCTACCTTCAGCGCTTCAAGCATTGCAGTCATGTCCATCTCGGCTCCTCCTTATACATTTTCGATAGCTTCTACGATCTGAGCCTTCGTCATTCGAGAAGACACGCCCTCGACCCCGTTCTCCTCTGCATAAGACAGAAGTGCTGCCTTTGTGAGTGTATTCAGGTCGAGAGCGTCGGCTCCGTTCTCCTCGTCAATTATTCCCCCGGGTTAGCGGAGTCCGGAGCGAATGTCATTGCTGCTGTCGGAGTTGTTCCGTTGATGCCGATAGCTACGAAGCCCTCAGCGATCACTGGAAGTCCGTCATAGCGTGCAGTTCCTCTCATGACAGTCTGATCCTGCAGGAACTTGACATGCTCGCTTGTAGCGAATCTTGTGCCTGCTCTCTCGCCCAGGAGATAGAGGTCGAAGTATCCGCCGATGATAACATTGTCAGGGATGAAGTTCAGCACTTCGATGATTCCGCCGACTACAGGCATTGTGCCGTTGATACCGGCAACGATAGCGCCGTTTGCATCGATTACCATGCCGGCAGCTACTACTGCAGTATAGGTCTGCTCGTTCATGACCCATACTTTCTCGCCTCTTGAATAAGCGCCCTTAGCTGCTCCGGAGTCGATGAGGATCTGTCTGAAGAGCTCAACACCTGTTACAGTTGCCTCGATTGTTTTGATGTTGGATGTGCTGACGTTTGCCCATGGTCTTGCTGTTGCAGGATAATCTGCAGGAGCCTGAGTCTGTGCGAGTCGTGTCACAACACCGAGAGGCATTCTTGTGCCGGTTCCGTAAAGGATAGCCTTATCCAGTGCGAGGCCGATTGCCTGTCCGATTGCTGTGAGGATCTCTGCTACGAGGTCGATGTCGCTGTCCTCGATGTTCGCATTGCAAACTGCGAAGTATCCGCCGACTCTCCAGCATCCGATCTCAGCATCGAAGAAGCTGAGGTCGAGCTCGTTGAGGTTTGCGCAGCAGTCTGTCCATACTGCCTCAGGAATAACTCCCATGACTACGGCTCTGCCTTCGCCGCCTACTGTTACAACATTTACATGCTTGTACAGTTTGGAGTATTCGAGGATGTTCTCTCTGATCAGGCCGAGCATAACCTCAGGAATTGTGAGGCCTACGTTTGTGAGAGCTCTCTTTTCTCTGATGCAAGTCCTGATCTGTCCGAGGAATGCCTGCACGTCTTCTCTCTGTACGAATGCAGTTCTTTCCTGCATGTTCATTCCGAAGAAACTTCTTCTTTTCATGATCATTGAGTCCTTTCTTTCTTCTGTTGTGTCTGCCGGTTCCGGTGCTGGTTCAGGATCTGCAGCCGGCTCTGCAGCGTCTTTCTCGATTGCGTCGAGATCAGCCTCAAGGCCTCTGATCTCCTCCTCGAGGTTTGTTTTTTCCTGATCGTGTTCCGCCTTCTCGCTCTCAAATGCTTCGACAGCTTCTCTGACTACTTCCATCTCTTCGTCAGTTGTGGCTTCGTCGATGCTGTGCTGGAGCTCGGCGGATCTGCTTTCGAAGTCGGCATCTTTTCTCAGGAGCTCATCGAGCGCCTTGCGCTTTGTGTCGATCTTCTTTTTGAGCATGAGTGCTTTAAGTGCCATTAGTTAGCTCCTTTCAATCTGTTGGTCATTTCAGCGCGCCACGCGTCCGTTCTGCGCTTCCTGATCTCTTCGTATTCATCCTTCCGAGCGCTCACGGATGTCTCGGAATATGCAGGGAATGTGCATACTGATACCTCATAGAGCTTGACCTTCTTGATCGTCCAGTGAATCGATCCGTCGTCTCGGAAGTCGGTTTCCTCCTCGAGGATGTCGAAGCCGAAGCTGCACTGATTCACATCTCCGCGCTGGACTCTCGAGTACAGGTTCATCGCGTCCCCATCGTTCGGATTGATCAGGATGGATCCCCACAGTCCGTGAGAGTCTTCGCGCAGTTCAAGCGTTCCTGCCTGATTGCGTCCCAGCACATACATGGTTTCGTGGTCGATCAGTGCGCGAATGTCTCCGCCGAGAGTGTCCGTGAATGCTCCCGGAGCTACAGACTCGCTGGCACCAGCCCACAGGTCATAGTTGCTATTAAAAACGGCGAAGTAGCCTTCAATTCTGAGCTCTTCGCCGTCTTCCCTCGTTTTGAAATCTGATGCGATCGCTCGCACCTGTCTAATGTTCCTATTCTTCTGTTTTTCCATATTTCTCCCTCGCCTTGCATCTTGCTGCATCGTCCGTCTGATAATATTTCATGCTGACTGCGCAGTACCTGACGTGCATGCACGGCAGGCCTGTCAGTTTGCACCATATCTTCTTTGGCTTCTTGCCTATGAGTTCGCACTCGTTGCATATCATCGCCATTATTCAGTGCCTCCGTTCAGCTTTGCCTGATCACCCAGCCTGTCTGCAGGGATGTAGTTCTCGAGCATTACAAGCTCGCTGAGGCCTTCTCTCGGACTCATGCCGATCTGATCTCTGACTTCGTTTCCGTCCACAACGCCCTGCTTCCGGAGCTCTCCGAATACCTGAGCGATAGTCTGAAGATCCCAGTCCATCAGTGACCGGATATTGAATTTCAGATACCAGCGCGGATTGAGTATCAGCTTGCGCGTCAGTTCCTGCTCGATCTCCTGTGCGACTACTCGGACTGTGTTAGAGATAAAATTGTTCCATGCGTCCTTGTTATAATCTCCAACGCCCAGGACGAACGGCGGCACGCCGATCACGGCAGCTACTGTGCGCTTGTCCATCTCGACTGAGTCGGATATTGCGAGATCCGCGAGACTCAGAGGCTTGATGGTCTGCACATCGAACTGATCTGCAGGGATCAGCCACGGCTCACCGGCTTCAGAAGATTCGACATATTCCTCGAGGATCTTCTTCCTGCCTTCCTTGCCTGAGAATTCATCGATCAGGCCGTCGACTTTGACAACGATCGAAGGCTTCCATTTTGAGCTCATGAATCCCTTCTTTGTGACTCCTGCCTGCTTGAGGTTGTTTGCCACATCAGAGAGGATCACTGTTATTCCTTTGCCCTTCCACGGGTAGAACTTATCCGGATTGTCTACGAAGTGCAGGAGATTGTCCGGATCGTAGCTCTTGCCGTCTATGAGGACTCTGTAGCCTGTGCCGGTTGTTTCCGGCAGGAAGGATACTCTGTATGCCGGTATCGGTTCGATGTTCCTGAGGATTCCTCTGCTCGTTCTGACTGTGCATACGCTGTTGCCCTTGCCGTATAGCAGAAGATTCATGACTATAGCTTCCATCCAGGTGCGTCTTGTCATGTTCTCATTCGGATTGATGTCTATTTTTGCTGAGAGCTCATTGAATATACGCGTATCTCCGGACTCGCCGTTCTGCATCAGCATGATCGGCATCGAAGATATCAGCGATGCGATTCGCCTGCATGCTGCGAACACTTCCGGATTATCAGCGAGTGATGTGTATCCGCTGCAGTGCAGATCATCATCGTCTGATGCTGTTACCAGGATTCCGATCTGCGATTTGCTTTTCGTCGCGGCTGCTCTCACGCCGCCTACCCTGTACGGCTTCAGGATGTTATCGAGTATGCTCATTTATCAGCTCCCCCACCATTCACGCGCCTTCTCGCGCTTTTCTGCATTTTTCAGTAGTTGCACAGTACCAAAAACCGAAGCATCGAATAGATCTATCCTCTGCTCCGGAGCGGTTTTCTCATATTGGATCATGTCGTCGGTTTTCTCGATCGCTTTTACGTTCTGCACGCAGTATTCATATGCATCCGAGTGCAGATAGTACAGTTTGCCGTCTTTTGCAGCCTTCTCGATGTATCTGAAGCCTTCGCTCTTGACGTAGTAATACTGAGGCTGGTCGATTACCTTGAAGCCCTTTGACTTCATAGTCTGAAAGAACTCCCTGGCGAACTTCTTGTCCTGTCCTACCAGCGCGATCTTGAATCCCCTCTTTTTCATGTCGAGGAACCACTTTACAACATCGGAGTAGTTGACTGTCTCGCTGTTGCACAGCGTCAGCCATCCGTCCTCTTTCCAGCCGTAGAGCGGTATATTGTCCTCGTCGGCCTTCCTTGCTGCCTGTGTGACAGGAAAGAATCCGTGCGTGATTATTATCAGCGTCCCGTTGTAGGTGCCGACAAGAGCGGCTGCTGTGAGGTCGTACATCCTCGACAGGTCCGCTCCGCCGTACCACCTTATCGGAAGCTTTGCAAGCTCATCTAATGTCCAGGAATACTTGCTGTCCGATGATCTGAATTCATCGATGTTGAAGTATGCCTTTATCGCTGCTGTGTAGATGTTCAGCGATCGTGATAAAAAGTCCTTGCGCTGCTGTGGATCGTTCTGAGCGTCCATAGCATCGCGCATCAGTTCCTCAGGCGATACTGTTACTCCGTAAGACAGATTAGCCTTCCGGTGCTGCTCTGCGCTGAGGTAGTCGACATCGCCGGACTCGTCCTGATCAGCCCTGGCTATCATGACGAAGAGCGCATCGTCCTTGATCGTGCCATTGACGACTTTGATAGCGTTCTCCATTCTGTGATATCCGAAACTATTTGGATTGTCTCCGGCTGTTGTGATGCCGATGATCATTTTGTTTCTGTAGGCCTTCATCGCTTCTTTGAAGCGGTTATACTGTGCGGCCTTTTTATATGCTGCGACTTCGTCCGCGATTGCAAAGTTGCAGTTGAATGAGTCCTGGCTGTCCGGATTCGATGCCAGCGCGATTATGTGCAGCAGGCCATCGATTTCTCCCTCTTCATCATGGAAGGTCTTCTCTATCGAATGATTGAATGAGTTGTCCAGGACTCGGAAGTCGTCGTCAAGTTCTTTGTAGTTGATATTGAATTTCAGGAAGCCGAAGGCCTCCATTGTCTGCTTGAGCGCATTAGCCACGATGTATACTTTCGATCCGGATCTCCTCTGCAGGATCCCGACCGCGAAGGCCAGCGCTGCCACGAATGCAGTTTTGCCGTTCTTCCTGGCGACCATGATGAAGGCCTCCTGGAAGCGTCGCAGATCTGAATCCGCCCAGTAGAATCCGAATAGATTCACTACGCAGAAGACTTGCCACGGCTGCAATAAAAAAGGCCGTCCCAGTAGAGGACGGCCCAGCATGTCTTCGCCCTGCTGATGCACGAAGAATCCTTCGATGATCGAGCAGATAGCATTCGGATCTTTCATTCTCAGCTCGAGATCCGGTCGAGTCAGATCATAAAGGAACCGCTGGCATGCCATGACGATCTCAGCGCCTTCGATGCGTCGGCCGGATACTACGTCCTCTGCATACTGCACCGCGATTGATTTATAATCTTTTGCGTTTATCATGATGTGATATTAAATGCCCATATCTTTGAATACGCTTTCAAGCGTCTTTTTCTGTTTCCTGCCGCCCTGCATCGCTTTGTCGTCTATGGCCTTCAGGCCCTTAGGTGTGAGGCCAAGTTCGCGCCAGTATTGCATTGCGGTCTTGTTCATGTCGTCGTATATAACGAGGATCGGATTCTTTTCTACGTTCGTGAAGCCGCCCTTGTTTGTTCTCTGTACTACCGGCAGCGCTCCGGAGTCCTCATAGTATTTGCGGACCTGATCGCGCTGCTCGAGGATCTCCGCGAGTGAAGATATAACACTGTCGAAGTATTCCCTGTATGTTCCGGCTTCCTTACACGCCTGCGTGATTCTTTTTTTCCACGTCTCTTTTTTCATGAGGGAACATCGCCTCTATCATTGCCCGGCTAACATATTCAGGCTCAACAGTTATTGTCGGGATCTGAGCGTTTTCCGAGTCGAATTTCACTGATATTTTTAGAGAGCACAGTCCGTCTATCTCCGGTACAAGATCCTCTGCATTGTCATGGATCCACTTGCCGCATTCGCTTATCGCATTCCGGAGCCTTTTCCTGAATTGTACGCTTTGCAATTTTCTGTCGATAAAGTTTGCCATGTTTTTTCTAATCTTTGAGGAGCACTGCATTTCTACCGGTTAGCTGCTCCCACCGGTCTATGATCACATCGCAATAGTGAGGATCTAATTCCACTGTCGCGCATCTTCTTTTCAGTTGTTCGCAAGTTATAAGGGTTGTTCCTGAGCCTCCGAACGGATCCAGCACGGTCTCTCCCTTCCTGGTGCTGTTTTTTATCAGCCTTGCGATAAGCGGCACCGGCTTCATTGTCGGATGAAGTTCGGATATGCTTGGCTTTTTCTCATGAATGACTGTCGTGCTTTCCTTGTCTGCATAGATGCTTTCCAGCAGTTCTCGCATCTCGTCCTTTTTCATGTTTGCGATGTTCGGTCTTGCGTCTTCGTAGACTGTTGACTGTGTCCTGTCATCTATGAAGTAGTGTGCTGCGCCTTCCTTCCATCCGTACAGGCACGGCTCATGCCTCCATTGATAATCTTGTCGGCCCATTACGAGTGTATTCTTTACCCATATGAGATTCTGCTTGATATCGAATCCTGCTTCCTTGCAGGCCAGTCTGAAATTGAGGCCTTCTGTATCTGCGTGCCATATATAAAAAGCCGCACCCGGCTTCATTCTGCTTTTGGCTGCAGTCAGTACTTTCTTCAGGAACTCCTGGAATTCTTTATCTCCCATGTCGTCATTTTCTATGACAAGGCCATCAGTTCTTCTCCGCAGGGCCTTTGCTTCTGATGGTCTCATTTTCTTTCCGAGTGCTACGTTGTACGGAGGATCAGTCAGAAGTAATTCTACCTGTGTAGTACCCCCCCCATGTAGCTTTTTTAACAATCTCGGGATCTGTGCTATCTCCGCATACCAGGACGTGATCTCCGAGCTGATATACATCTCCGAGTTTTGACTTCGGATTCTTCGGAGGATCCGGCATGTAGTTATCATCGACCGCATCTTCGACCTCTTCATTTGCCATGAATCCGATCTTGCTCATGTCGAATTCATGGATGCCAGCAAGCTCAAGATCTAACTTGTCGAAATCCCAGGCTGACAGCTCTGCTGTCTTGTTGTGTGCCAGCGCATATGCTCTTCGCTGCTCGTCTGTCATGTGATCCAGCCTGATGCACGGGACCTCTGTCATGCCGAGATTTTTAGCAGCCTTAAGTCTGCCGTGTCCTTCGACTATCACATTGTCCTTGCTCCATATGCCGATCGGATCATTGAACCCGAACTGCTGGATGCTCCACTCAATTGCTTCTATGTCCTCCCTGCCGTGAGCCCTGGCATTGCCATCGTACTCCGTCAGGTCGTCTACGCTTATCAGCTCGACTCTGAGCCGTGGGGATCCGCTCATGTTGCCTCCTGATGCCATCGAAAAAACAGGCCAAAAATCGGACTATTTTTTGAATGCTTTGTTTCTGCATTTTCAGTGCAGATTTTTGTTGTTCTCTTCATGTTCGCGCGCGCATGAGCTGTTCCTCTGCATTTGCGTGAACCCCTCCGGCGATTTTTCCGCCGTGTATATAAAT
>OCVV011198591.1_pt1 | contig 29281 bp, 43 predicted proteins | sample 1539721 | NCBI WGS metagenome assembly OCVV01 (sample SAMN02144230, study PRJEB22623) | gut metagenome | biome: sheep rumen | host: Ovis aries | place: New Zealand | reverse complement strand
CTGGCGACCAAGCTGAATTTACACACACAACTGAATAAATTGGCTCGGATAGCGATTGCAACGCGACACGGGAGATGCCTACTCCCTTCCGGGCCTTTTTTATTAGGCGGATTACGAAAGGCGGTAATCATGAGCAAACAACAATATTCCGACGACATTATTGTCTCTACTTATCGAGAACTTGGCACGCAAAGAGCGGTCGGCGAGAAGCTTGGCATAAGCCAGTGGACGGTATGCAGAGCTATGCAACGCAGCGGTGAAAAGGCTACGGGGCGTAGGCTCAACGGCAAAAATCAAACGCAAACAAAGGTGACAGATACTCAACTCGTCGAGGCTTGCAAAACGATGACCGTTGGCGAAATTGCTGGGAAGTTTGGTATGCATCGAGAGAGCTTGCCACGCAGGTTTAGGAAGCTCGGCATATACCCGGTTGGATATCATATCGGGTGTTCTGATACCACAGCTGCGAACGAGTATTGGAAAGAACACCCTGACGAGAAAAGAGGGTGTATTGGTAAACGTGTTTATGGTGATTGCTGGCACTATGTAGAAGCCCACAGAAAAAAGTGTGATGAGAATCATCCGGGCTTCGAGTACATAGAGAGCAAAACCACTGATCCCAAGCGGGTGCGAATAAAATGTAAGAAGTGTGGGCGCATAATTGAACGCGCATCCTCCACATTCAGGCAGAAAAACGTTCGCTGCGATAATTGCGAAGACAACCGTAAACTATCAGAGGCGAGAGAAAAGCTGCTGCAGATTTTCCTTGCAGTCGAAGATTACAAAACGCCTAAGACGTGTAAAGCGTGTGGAGGCGTTTTTTATTCGCCATACCAAACGCAGACATATTGCTCGGAAAAGTGCAGGCGAAAGGCGAAGCCGAAAACAAAATCAATAAGGAAACGCTGTCGAAAGTATGGCGCTTATTATGATCCCGCTGTAACGAGACAAAAGGTTTTTGAGCGAGACAACTATGTTTGCCAAATCTGCGGGAAACCGACAGACCCAAATGACAGAGAGTGGGGAACGTTCGGACCGCTATTTCCGACAGTCGACCACATTGTTGCTTTAGCTAATGGCGGAATGCATACATGGGATAACGTCCAGTGCGCTCACGCTATATGCAATTCGTATAAAAGAGATTTATGGGCGGATGAGTTCGAGGAGGTTTTATCGTGCTTGGCTTAACTGAAATAGTGAACAAGGGCACTCGCCTCGAACAATTAAAGGAACTACTCCGCATACTCGCGGATGAGATAGACGAAAGGCCAGGCGCAAGGGACTTGGCTCAGTTATCGAGACAGTACCGAGAGACGTTGAGGGAGATCGAGGAGATAGAAGGAGCAGACAGCAATGACGACGACATCGCAGATATCCTCTCGGAGCGGGAAGCTACTGGGAAAGCAGGAGCCGTCCGTTAGGGTCGCTCCGGAGTACCAGCAGACCGACGGGATGGACGCGGCGAAGATCCTCCGTACCGGCGGCATGGTCCTTGACCCGTGGCAGGCCGACGCGATGTGTGACTGGATGGCCATGACGCCGTGGGGCAAGTGGATCAGCCGGACCTGCGGCGGAAGCGTTGCGAGGCAGAACGGCAAGAGCGGTCTGGTAGAAGGTCGGGCGGAAGCCGGCATGCTGATGTATAACGAGCAGGTGCTTTATACGGCTCACCTGCAGAAGACATCTACAGAGACATTCGAGGAGATGGCTGGGTTCTTCGATACGCCGAAGCTCCGGAAGTACGTGAAGGACATAAAGACCGCGCTCGGCCGGGAGCAGATCATCCTTAAGAGCGGAGCCCGGGTAAAGTTCCTCGCAAGGACCAGAAACGGCGGACGAGGTCAGCACGGGGATCTCCTGATATTCGATGAGGCTCAGGAACTGGACGAGAACCAGCAGGCGAGTTTCCTGCCGGCGATCTCAGCGAGCCTGAATCCGCAGACGATTTACGTGGGCACACCTCCAGATCCGACAGCCGTCGGCACGGTGTTCAGGGGAATCCGAGACAAGGCCATCGCCGGAGAGACGAATACAACGTCATGGTTTGAGTTTTCCGTTCCGGAGATCGGAGATGTCACGGATCGGAAGAGATGGGCAGACACAAACCCGGCGCTCGGCAGAAGAATCATGGAGTCGACCATCGAAGGCGAGTGCGAGCAGATGGATCCAGATATGTTCGCCAGAGAACGGCTCGGATGGTGGACTCCCGTAGTGGTAACAAAACTGGATTACGCGATTCCTGCTGACGTATGGGATGCGTGCGGTTCTATGGAGATGAAGCCGGAAGGGAAAACCGCGTATGGCGTAAAGTTCTCCGCAGATGCTTCGGAAGTATGCCTGTGTGGGGCTGTGATACCGAAGGAAGGGCCGGCGAGGGTCTCTATGATAGAGCGCCAGCCGACCGGGATCGGGATACAGTGGCTTGCTGACTGGTTGAGTGCCAGATACGAGAAAGCGAGCTGCGTAGTGATAGACGGACGCAACGGCGTGGATGTCTTGATCGAAAAAATAGCACCAACATGGAGAATGAAGGGGTCTGTCATCAGGCCTGGAGTCAAAGAGATGATAGCGGCAGTCGGAACGCTGACGGATGCGGTAAACGAGCGATCAGTCACGTGGTACAAAGAGCAGACAGATCTGCGGGACAGCGCGGTGACGTCGATTAAGAGGAAAATCGGGGGCGGATATGGCTTCGGTGGAGAAAATTCGATTCCCATTGAAGCGGCCGCTCTTGCATTATATGGAGCGAAAACAGCGAAGAGGGATCCGACGAAAGTGATGCGGATCGGATGAGGACAAAAGGATGCAGATACTTATCGAACCGGCAGCAGTCGCCGGTCTGGATGTAATTGAACAGGAGAGGCTGCGCAAGCTTCTGACGGTATACCAGGAGCGTTCGGCGAAGAACGCTATAAAAGACAGATACTACGACGGTCACGTGTCTTTAGGCGAGGTCAATCTCGGTATCGCGCTGCCAGATGGTATGCGAAGGCTTGAAATCGGATGCGCATGGGGAACCAAGACGGTTGACGTATTGGCGGCTCGTTCGATGTTCGACGGCTTTGTAGACCTGAACGGCATGGAGAACGCGCAGCTGGAGCAGATCGTCAGAGACAACAACCTCGTCGCTGAATATCCGAAAGCTTGTAGAGAGGAACTAAAAATCGGATGCTCCTTCGCAACGCTGTCGGCTGATCCTGTGATCGGATGCAAAATTAGATTTCATTCGGCGCAGACAGCAGCCGCGGTATGGAACGGAGAAAAGGGTCGCATCGATTATGGTTTTGCGATCATCGACACAGCGCCGAATAACGATAACACGGTCTGGATGCCGTCACTGATCAACTACTATACAGACGAAGCAATCTGGGTGCTCCGTAAGGACGAGTATGACAGATGGTCAGCCGAGGAACACCGGCACATTATGGGCCGGCCTCTGATGGAACCGCTGATCTACAACCCGACAGCCTCCAAGCCGTTCGGGCAGTCCAGGATCAAGGAGCCTATCCGCAGACTGATACAGGGATACGTCCGAACCGTGGCCAACGCTACGATCGGGCTGGAGTTCAGTACGACTCCGCAGAAGTACCTGCTGGGCGTAACAGATCAGCAGTTTGATGCGGTCGTAAATCAGAAGTTCCGGCAGTACATCGGAAACATCCTGGCGAGCACGACCAATCCGGAGACCGGAGAAAAACCTACATTCGGGCAGCTGATGCAGGGGAATATCACCCCGCATGTTGATATGCTCCGGATGCTTGCGACGCAGTTCTCGGCGGCAACAGGCCTGACTGTTACGGATACAGGGGTCATCAATGACGCAAACCCGACCAGCTCGGATGCGATACTGGCGCAGTCTCAGACTCTGGTCAACATGGCAGAGCAACTGAACGAAAGCAACGGGGATGCGCTTCGGACCATCGCACTGATGGCTCTGGCCATTGCTAACGGCGTGTCCATGGAGGATCTGACCGACGAACAGAAGCAGGTCGTAGCGCACTTCCGGAACCCGGCGATGCCGTCCGTAGCTGTAACCGCTGACGCGGCAATCAAGATCGCTTCAGCGCGTGATGGATTTGCGCAGACGGATACGTTCCTCGAGATGATCGGATTCGACCAGGCTGATATCAGAAGGATCCGCGCACAGGAGCAGATGGTCCGCGGGATGAACCTTATTAGCGAGATTGAAACAGAATGAGGATCAATTACAAGACATGGCAGAAATACATCGGCGTTCTCCGTAAGTTAAATAACAAGGCAGCCGAGGACATGATCCGCTATCAGCAGGCTCTTGCAAAACAGGGAGTATCTCCGGAAGAAGGGGCGAAGCTGATCGTGGACCATGCATACCAGGTGGCAACAAAGTACGGCGAGGGCGCCGCTGCTGCCGCCTGCGAGATGTACGACGCTGTTGCGATTCTGTCGAACGCATCCGTTCCCGCTGCAGTACCAGCAAGGACAGCGACATATGGGGAGACCGCGAGAACAGTATACGGAACGATGAAGCAAAATCCGGATATCATTCCGTCAGCAGTCGGCAGGCTGGTAAAAATGGCCGGCGCCGATACTACACTGAAGAACGCGATCCGGGACGGTGCTTACTGGGCATGGATACCGAACGGAGACACCTGCGCTTTTTGTTTGACTCTTGCCAGTAATGGATGGCAGAGAGCATCGGACAGTCAGCTGGATGGAAACCATGCGCAGCACATCCATGCAAACTGCGACTGCACGTTCGCAATTAGCTTCGGGAATACTGAGGTCGAAGGATACGACCCGGACAAGTATCTGGCTATGTACAACAGTGCAGAAGGATCCTCATGGCAGGATAAAGTCAATTCGATGCGACGTGAGATCTATGCGAAGAACAGCGAAGAAATCAATGCCCAGAAGCGTGACGCATACGAGAAAAGAAAAGAGCGTGAGAGCTCTGCTGCGGAGGAACTTGACGTATGAGGTACCTGATTCACGCATGCCCGGCGAGGGAGTGGTTCGTCGAGGGGTATATGGTCCCCGAGATGAAGCGGCAGGGAATCCCTGAAGAAGAGATAGAGATCTGGATGGACAGGAACGGTGACGGGAATCTTATAAGCTGCATGAAGTCCTTTGAAGAGTGCGGAAAGCGTGACGGTGGAACCTGGCACCTACAGGATGATGTCGTCCTGGCTTCGGATTTTGCAGAGAAGACAAGAACATATGATGATGGTCTCGTTTGCGGATTCGGTCGTATAGGATGGCAACAGCTTGAACCGATGCCGGGGAAGGTCTCGGCGGTCTTTATGTGGAACAGCTTCCAGTGCATCAGAATCCCGGACGAAATCGCCGGAGAGTGTGCGAAGTGGTTTTATGAGGATGCAGCGTTCCGGGACATATACCGGAGGAATGTCGAGGAGAACAAATACGACGACAGCTTTTTTTATGATTTCATATGCGAGGCGCATCTGGACATGACCGTCCTGAACTTGGTCCCGAGCATAGTCGAACACGGGGACTGTCTTACAGGCGGGTCTGTTATCAACGGAGACCGTACCATCTGGGCGAGAAGCTCATGGTGGGAAGATGATGAGGCGTTCCGGAGAGCGCAGGACATAGTAAAAGAATTGAGGCCTGACGGCTGATTTAATAAAGTCAAGCGAGCACCTTAACGGGTGTTTTTTTATTGGCAACTCGTGCCTTAAACGAGGTTTTACTCTCAGGAGGTGACACGATGGCAACTGAACCGACAACTCAGGACGTTATTACTACTCAGAACGCACAGAGCGAACCAAAAGAGCCGCAGACTTTCACGCAGGAAGAAGTTAACAGGATCGTGGCGAACCGTGTGGCGAAGTATCACGACTACGAGGCGCTGAAAGAGAAAGCGGCCAAGTTCGATGCAGCGGAAGAGGCAAACAAGACCGAGCTTCAAAAGGCTCAGGAGAAGGTTGCGGCGCTGCAGACCGAAGTCGAAACGATGAAGAAAACTAAGGAACTTCGGGAGATGCGTGACGAGGTATCAAAGCAGACCGGCGTACCGGCGGAGCTTCTTACCGGAACAACGGAAGAAGAGTGCAGGGAACAGGCAAACGGAATCATCCAGTTCCGCGACCAGAAGCCAGGCTATCCGGCGGTAAAGGACGCTGGCGATCCAATTATTACGAAGAAGGGCACGCCTAAAGATAGCTTTGAAGCATGGGCGAACGAGGCCCTCGGTTAAAAAAAGGAGAAAGAAATGTCAGGAACAGCAACCAACAGAACTAACATTACTCTTCCGGCTGATGTATCCAATGAAATCCTGCAGAAGGTGCAGCACGAATCTGCGATCATGCAGCTGGCCCGTCAGATCAACCTGCCGGGAAGAGGCACAGCAATCAACGTTATCACAAGCGACCCGGAGGCGAGCTGGGTAGATGAGACCGATGCGAAGCCCGTCGCAAATCCCGGCCTTGCCACAAAGGTCATGCAGCCCTATAAGCTGGCTGTTATCGTCCCGTTCTCCATGGAGTTCAGAAGAGACGTGTCTGCTCTGTATGATGCACTCGTCGAGAGACTTCCGAGAGCGCTGGGCATGAAGTTCGACGCAACTATATTCGCAGGTTCCGCGCCTGGTTCCAACTTCGACGTATTCGGCAGCTGCACCAAGCAGAGCCTTGCAACCGACGCGTATGCGGGACTGGTAGCGGCTCAGACTGACATCGCAAGCCACGGCGGTATCATGAATGGTATTGCATTATCCCCGGCTGGCCAGGGTGTCCTGCTTGCAGCCACAGACCAGCAGAAGCGCCCGCTGTTCATTAATAACGTCGCTGAGGGTGGCGTTCCGGTCGTACTGGGTGCTCCGGTCAAGGTGACGAAGGGAGCCTATAAGGCTGGCGCAGCTACATCCGGAACAACTCCGGCAGTACCGGCGATTGTCGGATGCGCAGGCGACTGGTCGCAGGCCATGTACGGAACCGTCGAGGGTGTCCGCATCACTTATTCCGAGGATGCAACACTGACCGACAGCAACAGCAACACCATCAACCTGTTCCAGAAGAACATGTTTGCGGTTAGAGCAGAGATCGAGATCGGTTTCCGCGCTGATACAGACTGCTTCAACCTGCTGACTGCTGCGTATAACGCTTAATTGGTCTTATTCATCAACAAGCTGACCGGATCCGAAATGTGGGTCGCGGATGATCGAGTAGAAGAGTATAAGGCGGCCGGCCATAAACTGGCCGCTTCTTCTTCTGGAAAGAAACCCGCATCGAAGCCGAAAGCGAAGAAGACGAAGTAACACAGGAGGCCGAGTATGGCATACGCAACAGTTGAAGATGTACAGGCTCGCATGACGAGAACGCTGTCAGAGGGAGAGATCTCTGTATGCAGTCGGCTTCTTGGCGATGCGGCCGTACAGATTGACTCCTATAACCAGAATGCGGACGAGAGCGTAAAAGAGCTCGTCTCCTGCAGGATGGTCATAAGAGCCCTCGGTGACGGCCAGAGCGATGGCGTCCCGATCGGGGCAACACAGGGCAGTCAGTCTGCTCTTGGCTATTCGCAGAGCTGGACGATCGGCGGCGGAGGCGGAACCGGAGAGCTGTACGTGTCCAAAGAAGAACGGCGGATGCTCGGCGTTGCGAACAGTATTGGGTCGTACAGTCCGGTTCAGGAGCTTGCGAGGGGTGATAAGTAATGCGCGGCATCACAGTCACATTGTACGAGGCAAGGCATCTCGGTGACACGATGTTCGGCGAGGCGATCATGGACGAAACGCCCGTAGAAGTGGAAAACGTTCTCGTAGCTCCGTCGACCACCGAAGAGATCCTCGACACAGTTAACCTTTATGGGCGTAAAGCGGTCTACACTTTGGGGATTCCAAAGGGCGATACGCACGACTGGGAGAATCGGCGCGTGGACTTCTTCGGTAAGAGCTGGAGGGCGTTCGGTATTCCTACAGAGGGCATCGAGGATCTGATCCCGCTGGACTGGAACAAGAAGGTTATGGTGGAGCGGTACGAGTAAGGAGAAGGCATGATCGAAACCTCATTATATTGGTGCATAAGAACGGAACTTCAACGTCGTAATGTCCCGTGTTACATGATGAGACCTGAAGACGTGAGCGTTCCGTATGTGCTTATCGAGAAGACCGGAGGTTCCGCCAAAAACCACGTTAAGCGGGCGACTTTTGCGGTTCAATCGTATGGAGGAACCCTCGCCCAGGCAGCGGAAATCAACGAGATCGTGAAGGAAGCAGCCACCAAGCTCCCCGAGATGGTATCAGAGATCTACGGCACTCGATACATCACAGATTACAACTTTACGAACCCGGCGGATAAGATACCACGCTATCAAGCCGTGTTCGACATTTATTACTACGACAACTATTAAGCAAGGAGGTCAATATGGCGAATACAGTCGGCAATGTATCCGCAGGAAAGCCGGCGGTCAGCGGCGCGGTATATCGTGCTGCGCTGTCTACATCACTGACGATCCCTACGGATGCGACTACGGCTCTGAGCGCTGACTTCAAAGCACTCGGATACGTGTCTGAGGATGGACTGGTCAACACGAACAGCCCTGATTCGGACAACATCAAAGCATGGGGCGGAGATACCGTTCTTGTCATCCAGAGCGAGAAACCGGACGAGTTCCAGCTGACACTTCTGGAAGTCCTGAACGCGGAAGTCCTTAAGACGGTATACGGCTCCAGCAACGTGACAGGCACGCTGTCCGGTACGAACGGTATGACCGTAAAGGCAACCGCAGACGAGCCGGAAGAGGGCGTATGGGTCATCGACATGATCATGCGCGGAGGCGTCTTGAAGAGAATCGTCATCCCTGACGGAAAGGTCAGCGAAGTCGGCGAGATCACTTACAAGGACGATGAAGCGGTCGGCTATGAGCTGACAGTACAGGCAATGCCTGACTCTACCGGAGTCACTCACTACGAGTACCTGAAGTCTGCATAAGGAGACAAAGCGATGATAAAAAAAGGGACATTATCTAACGGCTTCAAATACGAAGTCGATGACGCAGTTATGGATGACATGAGACTCATCGATGCTATCTCAGAATCTATGGAAGACGAGCCGCTGAAAATTTCGAAGGTCATCAAAATGGTTCTCGGAGAAGAACAGCGGGAACGTCTGTACAGGATGCTGGAAGACGAAAACGGGCGCGTTCCCGCAGATGTCGCTTCCGAGGCTATCGCAGAGATTTTTGAGAACATGGGAGATGAGGGAAAAAACTGATGTCCCTTGCCGGCGTGATAGCCGAGTATAAGTCTGATATGATATGCGACCTCGCAGAGACCTATCAGATTTACGACTACAGACGGGTGCCGGGTAGATTGCTCGGCACTCTGGTCGCCGGTTTAGGGATTAACTCAAGAGTCAAAAAGAAACTATTCGGGGTACAGAACGAGGTCCCCGATTCATTATTATTAGCCAAAATATTAGATGATATCGGTATCCTGAAGTGGTGGAAGACGAAGGACGGGTCGAAAGGAAGGAACCCTCCGGAGCAGATAACCAGATGGATGCTCGGTGTCTCTGACGAGGATCGGGAGCAGATGAGCAGGGAAGCGGTTACGTTTAAGAGCGGTGCTGACTTCGATGCGGAACGCGCCCGGTTATTGAGGAAACACAAATGGCAACAGACTTAGGAAAAGCATATGTACAGATAGTGCCATCTGCTACAGGAATATCCGGAGGTATAGCGAATGCGATCCAGCCGGGTGCGAAGGCTGCCGGAACACAAGCCGGTACGACTATCGGTCGGACAATGGGCGAGCGGATCAGCGCGGTCGGTAAGAGTTTCATCAAAACCGGAGCGATCGCTACAGCGATTTCTGTTCCGGTCATCAAAGGCATCAAGGACGCACTGAGCGCTTATGAGGTACAGGCGACAGCAGAGACGAAGCTGACCGAGATCTACAAGTCCAGAATGGGAGTCGGCAAACAAGCCGCGAAGCAGACTATGGAACTGGCGAGCGCACTCCAGAAGGAAGGCGTTATCGGTGACGAGGTCGCTCTGTCTGGTGCTCAGCAGCTTGCCACATACGCGAAGTATCCGGAAACAGTCAATAAGCTGCTCCCATCTATGGAGAACTTACTGGCACAGCAGAAGGGCGTAAACGCGACTACAGACGACGCTGTCAGCATCGGTAACCTTATGGGCAAGGTCATGATGGGACAGACCGGCGCTCTGAAGCGGGTAGGCATCAGTTTCACTGAAGCGCAGGAGAAGGTCCTGAAGTACGGCACCGAGGAAGAAAAGGCCGCCATGCTGTCAGAAGTAATTAACCAGAATGTCGGGAACATGAACAAGACTCTGGCGAATACTCCGGCTGGTAAGATGCAACAGCTCCAGAACACACTGGGCGACATCAAAGAACAACTCGGCGCGGCATTGGCTCCGGTGCTGTCGGATCTGGCGGAAAAGGTGTCCACGAAGGTCATCCCGATCATAGAGCGACTCGTCAAGTTCATACTGGCTCATCCTGTTATTGCGAAGATCGCACTGGCTATTACCGGATTGCTGGCGGTCGGCGGTCCGCTGCTGATCATGCTCGGCACGATAATGACCATCCTGCCGGTACTCGGCACGGCGTTCGGAGCGCTCGCGGGCCCGATCGGGATCGTGATAGCCATAATAACGGGTCTGATCGCCGGGGGAATCCTCCTGGTTAAGAACTGGGACAAGATCAAGGCAGCGGCAACAGCGCTTAAGAAATGGGTCGTTCAGAAGTTCACGGAACTGAAGACGGCGGCGCTGAACAAGGTGAAGGAACTGAAGACGAACGTGCTCAATCTGTTTAACAGCATAAAGACGGGCATCGTGAATGCGTTCCGTGCTGTGGGCAGGACGATCAAGACCATCGTCAGCACGTGGTTCAAGATCGTTACATGGCCCTTCAGACAGGCATGGGACTTTATCAGCAATATTGCCGATAAGATCAAGAACGCTTTTGACTTCGACTTCCATCTGCCTCACATCAAACTCCCGCACTTCAAAATCTATCCGCGTGGGTGGCAACTGGGAGACCTTCTGCATGGATCCATCCCGTATCTTGGAATCGACTGGTACGCAAAGGGCGGTATCATGACGAAGCCGACGCTGTTCGGTGGCGGTGAGGCAGGAGCTGAGGCGATTGTACCACTGGACCCGTTCTGGAACAGGATCGACGCACTCGCGGAGAGGGCAGAGATGGATTATGTGCAGATAGGCCGAGCGGTAGCAGAAGCACTCGCAGAGTCACCCACAGAGGTACATGTAACGCTTGACGGAAGGACGGTCGGCAGGTCGGTCAACCGCGAACTGTATCGGCAGGGACAGCTGGACTGGAGGCGCGCATAAATGCTCATTATTTTGGAAACTGAAATATTCGGAGACATTCCTTCGTTCGAGGAAGAGTACGGACTGAAGCAGATCGGGTACGGGGCATCGACTCCGGAGCCCAGGACGAACACAGTCGAGGTGCCAGGTCGGAACGGTCTTCTGGATCTGACCGGCGCTATGGGACCGGTCACGTATAACAACCGTGAGGTGTGGGGATGCTTCCGGGAATACGGGGACACCTCGGCTCACATGATCAAGTATTCCGACATCATGAACAAGTATCACGGCCAGCGCGTCAAGGTGGTACTGGATGCGGAGCCGGACTACTACTACGACGGTCGTTGTACGGTGTCGACTGATTACACGAACAAAAAAGCCAGGCTGATAAATCTGTCTGTGGACGCGGACCCGTTCAAGTACCCAGTCTACGCATCGGACGAAGACTGGCTCTGGGATCCGTTCAACTTCGAAACAGGCGTAATCAGGAACTACAGTAGTATCGTTATCAGCGGAACGAGAACGGTGGGGATCATAGGATACGAGCAGCCGGAGAGCCCGAAGTTCTACGTAACGCTGAACAGCGGGCAGTCATCTATGAGAATGGTGTTCGACGGAAATACGTACTATCTGCATAACGGGATGAACAGCTTCCCGCAGATCGTGATCTCTTCGCAGGATGTGCACACGGACATCAACCAGTTCACATTCACGGGATACGGCAAGGTCAGCGTCGACATGAGAGGAGGGATCCTGTAGATGTACTCGATCACGGTACAAAACCAGACGGGAGAGTATGTGCTGCATAACTCGTATGACGAGACACTGAAGCTGAACCAGCCTGTGCTGAGTCTGGAGCTGAACAAGTCCGGGACACTGATGTTCGGGATCAACCCGGACCATCCGAACCGAGCACAGATCCTGCCGATGGCATCCGAGATATATGTATACGACGACGATCAGATATACTGGATCGGACGTCCGATCAACATCGAGGGCAGCTTCGATCTGATGGCGGAAGTAACATGTGAAGGAATACTCGGATACCTGCTGGATACGCAGATTCCGCCGTTCGACTTTACAGGGAGCAACTCAATAAGAGGGACAAACTGCATCAGGGTGTTCCTCCAGAGACTGATAGAAAGGCACAATTTAAGCGTCGGATCCTTCGGATGGAACTCGAGAAAGAGATTCACGGTGGGGACCGTAACGGTCACGGACTCAAACAACAATTTGGCCAGAAGCTCGGAGGACTATAAGAGCACGCTGGAGACAATCAACGAGAGGCTGATAGAGACACACGGAGGATTCATCCGGCTGCGGGTATCAGGATCCACAAGATATATAGACTACATAGAGACGTTCGGGGCGGCGACGCAGCCGATTACATTCGGGGAGAACCTTCTGGATCTGAGCACGCACACACAGGCAGAGTCGATATATACATGCGTGATCCCGGAGGGTGCACAGATCGGGGACACTGAAAAAAGAGTCACGCTGAGCGGGTATACACCGACGACATCGGTGAGGAACCGGATCACGCAGTACACACATGGAGGCGGTATTTTCTGGGATGGCACGACGGGATACCTTAACGGAGAGTATGCAATCAGAGATGCTGCAGGTGAAGCGGCCCATGGAAGGATCTACATCAAGCAGATATGGGACGACGTAACGCTTCAGGAAAACCTCGCACTGAAGGCGGCGGAGTATATCGGGAAGATAAGCGTGCTCGGGACCACGATCGAGCTGTCAGCTGTGGACCTGTCCCGGATAGATGTGGACTATAAGCGGTTCGGCCTGGGAGAGATCGCGCAGGTGATATCACTGCCGCACGACATCCAGGCGGAATACCAGATCACGCAGATGAACATAGACCTGTTTGATCCAGCCGGTTCAAGCATGGTCCTCGGAGGAGAACTGGGGACATACACGTTCGATAATACAAAGCAGGTAACAGAGATCGCCAACCAGATCACAGATGAAGTGTCGTCTGCGGTCCAGAACGCGACCGCGCTGCTATCAGGAGGACTTGGAGGGTACCTGATTATACGACAGGACGACACCGGACAGCCGTATGAAATTCTGATCATGAACGCAGCGACCGAATCAGCGGCGACGAGATGCGTCAGGATTAACAAGAACGGCATCGGCTTCGGGCAAAGCTCGGCAGGATCCACGTCATGGACGTATCGCAACGCATGGACGATAGACGGGAATCTGGTAGCGGATTTCATAACGACTGGAACACTGAAGGATCATGCGGGAAACACGCAGCTTAACATGTCGACAGGCGTGCTGACTATGAAGAAGGGAAGCATCAACCTGGGCGGCGGAAGCTTTGCTGTCAATGACCAGGGCGTGCTCACCATGAAGAAGGGAAGCATAAACCTGGGAAACGGGAACTTCTACGTCAACGATCAGGGCGTGCTGACTATGAAGAAGGGAAGCATCAACCTGGGCGGCGGTAAGTTCACAGTCAACGACAGCGGAACGCTCAAAGCTATATCGGGGACGATTGGAGGCATGTCGCTGTCAGCAAACTCATTGACAAAAGTCTTTACTGTCAACGGCAGGCAAGGATTCGTCAGGATGACGGCGCCAACGGGCTTTTCGGAGGATGCGTTCTGTACGGCTTACGGAGGGAACTCAACATTCGCGATACAAGCAACGGGACGGCTAAGAGTCGCCCCAACCAAATATGAAGCATCTCCCGGGGAAACTCTGTTTGTCGTTGATCAAGACTATGCGTTCATGTATAACAGCTACAATGAGGGGGCTGTAGAGGTCAACTATAACGGAGTGGAGATCAGACCGGGCAACAACAGGACCACATCTGCGCACTCCGGCAACTTGTATGTCACTGCTGCAGGATTACTATTCCGAGCGAATGAAGGTTCATCGTCGCGGAAGATCAAGCACGACATCAAACCGGTCGAGAATGAGGAGCTGGATCCGAATCGTCTGTACGGCGTCGAAGTGATCCAGTACAAGTACAACGACGACTTCTTATCGGAAGGTGATCCAAATAGAGGCAAGGATCTGATCGGGTTCATCGTTGAGGATCTGGATGAGATCTATCCGGCAGTGGTATCAAAAGAGGATCCGGAAGAGTCCAAGACGTGGACGTGGAGCCCGATCAGGATGATACCGGGGATGCTGCAGCTGATCCAGGATCAAAAGAAAGAGATTGACGATTTAAAAGAGAGACTGGAAAAAGTAGAGCACGCAATGGAGTTATTAACGAAAGGAGCGAAGAACGAATGGCAAACGTAGCGCCGTATGTGGCACAGATCCGGCAGGCCGTATATGGAGAGCAGGTCCGGGAGTCCATCGCGACATCGATCGAGATGATGAACCAGGACAACATAGACACTCTGCAGGAGTACAACGATACGATCAGCGACGTGGAAGACGCGACGGATGCAGCGAATGCGGCAGCCAGCGGAGCGACGGCGATCACGAACACCGTCCAGCAGAAGCTGGACCGAGGAGACTTCAAGGGCGCAACTGGTGATCAAGGAGAAGCCGCAACTATTACTGTAGGCACGGTAACGACCGGCCAGCCGGGGACATCGGCGCAGGTAACGAACTCGGGAACGGAGACCGATGCGGTTCTGAACTTCACGATTCCGCAGGGAGCGACAGGAAGCGTAGAGAACCTCGATACTGTAACCGTTACATTCTCGATCGATACGTCATACGCGAATATAAGTTCCGGCATGACTGTGGCCGCGCTGTTCAGCCGTCTGCAGCTGCTGATGGATATGATACTTATTACCGACACAGAAATGACCGCACTCGAGAACGCGCTGGGCATCAGCTGAGGGAGGAGGACAGATGAGCATTATTAGTATCACGCAAAAATTGGGGGGGGCGCTGCGGTGTCTTAAACATCTCCGCAAGGAGGTGTCAGCATGAGCAGACTGTACAACATTATGGACGAACTGATTGCGAGGACGGGAGCCGTTATGTCCGGAACAGATATAACGACATCGGTCCCGGATGCAACCAAAACAAATACGGCAAGCGTAACGCTGCCTGCAGGAGTCTGGATAGTGAACTTTCAGGTCGGCCTGAATGTAGGAAGTTCTCAGCATACATTTCAGGCAACTATAACAACTACATCAGACAACGCCTCGCAGCAGGTGTACTCGCAGGGCATTCTGCGTCACAATCTGACGACGATCATCAGCATAGAGCAGAGCACAACAGTGTATGGAACCGTATATCACAACATCGGACAAGCAGGAACCGCGTTACAAAACAAATTGACGGCAATCCGTATCGCATAGCCATCATCCCCGAAAGGGGGTGGGCTCTGTGAGTAGGTTAAATACAGTGTTAGAAAAAATCATTGACGAGCTCACGACTAAGAGCAAACAGATCACGCTGACTGCTTCTGGCGTATCTGCGCCGTCAACGATATACAAGTGCGGGAAAGTCGTGATGCTCTCCATTCAAATTGGAAACGGGACAGCGTTATCGTCACTTACGGGCGTAGATAATATCGGCACACTCCCAGAAGGATATAGACCAACCGCGCAAAGAGTATTCACGATCAGCGCAAGAAATTCGGGCGCGTGGGCATCTGCGACATACTACCATACACTAATAAGCATAGACCAAACAGGAACAATTTCGCTTCGTGGTAAAGCGAGCGACTTGAAACAGGCGCAGTATCTCATGGGAACAGTCACGTTCTTGATATAAGGGGGAAATCATGAACAGATTATTTATCAGCAACGAAGCAAAGTATCGTTTACTCCGCACCATCATCCAGGGCATCATCGGAGTCCTGATCGCTAACCTCGACATCATCGTCGGGGTTTTTCATATCAGTCCCGGATTCAAGGCTTTGATAGTGGCGCTGGTAATGGCTGTCCTGTCTCCAATCATGGCGATGATGGGCACAACAGAGATGCCTGAAAAGGGCGAACTCCCGTACAACTTCTGGGAGACGCTTGAAGAGGAAGGAGACGAAGATGGCGAAGACAGCGAATGATGTACTGAAGGTAGCAATCAGCCAGATCGGTTACTGCGAGAGTCCGAGGAACTCAAACAAGACGAAATATGGCAAATGGTTCGGTTTGAACGGAAAACCGTGGTGTGCGATACTCCTCGATTGGTGCTTTGAAAAAGCAAATGCAGGAAGCCTCTTTCCCCACAATGCATCGGCTGCCTATGCACAGAATGAACTGGTCAGCAAATGCGGTGGCTCTTGGGTCATGAAACAGAACACTTCCAGAGCCACCAGAAAGGCATATCTGGCGAAAGCGAAACCGGGGGATATCGTTTCATTCGACTTTGGAAGGATGGATGCTTACAGAAGCCATATCGGAATCGTAGAGAATGTCAGCGGAAGCAACATCATCTGTATCGAAGGCAACACTACACCAGACGGCAAGAGCGGTTCACAGGCTAACGGCGGTATGGTATGCAGAAAGACTCGCTCTTATCTGTCCGTCTGCTCTGCCGTTCGTCCTGCATATAGCGGTGCTGTTCCAGTACCAGTCCCGAAGCCAGACCCAACCACAAAGCCTCTGGACGTTGACGGCATCATGGGATACCAGACCAAATGCAGACTCCAGACATGGCTTAACGACAGCGGAGCAGAACCTAAACTGGTAGTAGACGGCGAGGTCGGAAAGAACACCGTGAAGGCGCTTCAGAAGAAAATCGGTGCAAAGCCAATAGACGGCAAATGGGGCAAGCATACCAGTGAGGTCTTCCAGAGATACCTCAATAAGAACGGAGCAAACCCGAAACTGAAAGATGATGGTGTGTTCGGCAAGAAGAGCGTGAAGGCGCTCCAGACCTTCCTGAATCGATATTATTTCGATAAGGGAACAAAGCCACAACCGAAACCGACACCGGCTCCAGTAAAGAAGACGAAGGGCGACCTGATAGCGGACAAGGCCGTACAGTGTGCATGGCCAGAGGGCACTCCCAAGAGCAAGTGCGGATATCCAAAAGGCTCTGCGACGGTCAACTACAAGAGCGCTCTGAACCGTGCGTATCCAGACCGGAGCAGCTGGGGCAAGCAGACAAAGACCGGCGCGTCCTGCGATGTGTTCGTCGGTACTTGCGTAAGAGATTCCGGTATTGATCCGAAATTCCCAAGAGGTCTGGATGGAGTCGAGAAGCACTGCAAGGACAGCAAACTCTGGCAGACCATCAAAGGCGTAACGAAGGAGTCACAGCTGAAAAGGGGAGATGTCGTCTTCCAGCTCTACGAGGGCGGAGGCGGTCACATCTTCATCTATTTGGGAAACGGCAAAATCGCCAATGCGCACTACAACGGGAAGACCTACGGAGTTATCCAGAAGTTCTCCACAGCCAAGTCGCCGAGCAAGTGCAAAACGTATAATGTGTATAGACCAAAATAGAAGGGGAGAGACATGGAACGCGCGATTGACATAAGCAACTATCAGGGAGTCGTCCCTGTAGAAGTGTTCCTGAGAATGAAGGAGACCGGAGTCACGAACGTGATTATCCGAAGCTCATACACGCAAGGGGCAAAATTCGTACAGAGAGAGGACGCGAGTTTTAAGAAGAACATCGTGAACGCTTATAAGGCGAATCTCCGAATCGGCATATATCACTTCTCACAGGCGGTGAGCGAAACAGAAGCCATAGAGGAAGCGAGATACTGTCTGAAGACGATAGAACCTTATAAGAGATACATCCATCTGCCCGTAGCCATTGACTGGGAGTTTTATAAGAGGCTCAACTCATACGTGGCTGACAAGGCGGGAAAACAGCGGTGCAAACAGATCTGCGACGCCTTCTGCCGTGAGATCCGGAAGGCCGGGTATGAGCCGATGGTCTACGCCAATCTGTCCACGCTGAACGGATACATCGCGGAAGATCTATATAAGGACTGGAAGATCTGGGTCGCACAGTACGCGAGAAAATGCGACTACAGACATGACGTCTTCATGTGGCAGTATACGAGTTCCGGAACGGTCTCCGGGATCAGCGGGAAGGTGGATCTAAGCTATCTGTACAGAGATGATCCGAAACCGCAGGGGATCACGTATCCGGGAAAGCTCCCGAAGCTGCCGGCGCGCGGATGGTTCACTTCCAGAGACACTGGTACGCAGGTAAAGCTCCTCCAGGTCTTCCTGAACTGGTACTTCGGGTATGAGCGTCTGGATCCAGATGGAGAAGTCGGACGGCTCACTATGAACGCGGTACGTGATTTCGAGAAAAACGAAGGGCTAAAAGTAGACGCTGGTGCATTCGGACAAGAATGCCTGAAGACAGCGAGAATAGTACGGAGATGACAATGGCAGACTACAGTGTATTATGTGAGAATCAGCAGATAGAAATCGGAAAGGCAGGGGAGAACCTTGCCAGATCATGCACGATTGATTATTCCGCCTGGTTAAAGGAATACGGAGAAGGAGATCTCCGGATCAGGGCGATAAGAAGCGGCGACGCAGAGCCGTATCCGGTCACAAATGTGACGACGGAAAACGGAGTGGCGACATGGATATTCACAGATGCAGATACGGCCATCAAAGGATACGGAGAGGTCCAGATCCTGTATTACGTAGAAGACGTGCTGGTCAAGAGCAGAGTATGGAGGACATATACGCATAGATCATTATCCACATCGAGCGAAGAGGTCCCTGATCCGTATCAGGACTGGCTGAGCGAAGTGGAGAGAATAGGAAGCCAGATAGAAGAGGACGCGGAAAGCGCGAGCGACTCTGCGACCAGGGCAGCAGGATCCGCAAGTGAAGCGGCTGAGTCTGCACTATCGGCAACCAGATCAGAAAGCTCTGCGCAGAAGTACGCGAGTGCGGCAAGTTCGTCTGCGGACAGTGCGGCGAGTTCTGCGACAGCGGCATCGAGGAGTGCTACTGAAGCGAGCAATTATGAGTACAATTCCGAGCAGTACATGAATGAAGCCAAATCTGCGAAGTTCGGAGCGGAGAGCGCAAGGACTGGGGCAGAGAATGCGAAGGCGGCGGCACAGAGTGCGGCACAGAGTATTGAGGAATCCGCTGACCTTATCCAGAAATTGATGGACAACCAAATCAAGGACACCGCCACCGGCACGATAGCCAGTTTCCCGGATGGAGCAGATATGCCTATGGTATCCCTCGTAGCGGATATAGACCCAATACAAGACACATCAGGCGGTGCACCGTCACCAAGCAACATCTGCCCCATCAGCGGATGGGATAGCGTGGATGTGAGTGTGTGTGGGGTGAATGTTTGGGATGAAGAATGGGAGGCAGGCACTCTCTCTACGGATGACGGAAGTAACGTAGCGAGAACAACAAGAGTGCGAAGTGCAAATTATATTTCAGTTGTTCCGAACGAAACCTATTATTTCAAAATTGGAGCGAATGGGCTTTCTAATGGCTTGGTGGTGTGTTTCTATGACCGAAACAAAACCTTTATAAGCGGTGCGTGGCAACGGAGTGAAAGCATAACTATTCCGAATAATGCTCATTACGTGAGATTTTCCACGGGTGATTTGTATGGTGGAACATACAACAACGACATCAGCATCAACTATCCGTCAACCGACCACGACTACCACGCACACGAAGGGCAAACCTACCATACCACCCTCCCCCAGACCGTATACGGCGGTACACTGGATGTGGTCAGCGGTGTGCTGACGGTGGATAGGGCTATGGTGGACTTGGGGACGCTGAATTGGTCGGCTGGTACGGATTCTGTCGGTCAGTATTTCAAGACGAACATTCCCGACATTAAACCAGCACCTTCTGCAACTGTTGCACTGGATGCTATCTGTTCCGCATATCCTGTTGTTCCATCTAACAACGTAGCGGATGGAAGCATAGCGGTATCATCTGGCGGTGGTAAGACAGTATATGCAAGAGATTTCAGATTCTCCGATGTGGCATCATTTACTACCGGAGTGAATGGGGTGCAATTCTGCTATCCCCCCGACACACCAATTTCGCTCAATATCGACGCACAGCAGATAGACTCCCTTCTGGGACGCAACAACGCGTGGGCTGACAGTGGGGATGTGACGGTAGAGTACATCGCTGATACAAAGCTGTATATCCAGAAGGTTATGGGGGCGATCGGATGAATGATACAGTAGCAACAGTCATCGGGTACATCGTAGGATCCCAGGCGCTATTCAGTTTTCTGACGGTCGTCGTCACGAAGCTGCTGGACAGAAAATCCACGAGTAGGAAGATCCTCGCTGCGGTCTCATACTCAACGCTGACAGATAAGATCGAGCAAAGACTGGATGAGGATTTTGCCACACCGGAGCAGCGCAGAGAGCTCGACATCCTGTTCGAGGCATACAAGGCCGCCGGATGGAACGGAGACATGGAGGAGCGCATGAAGAAGGTGTACGCACTTCCGACAAAGGACCTGCACAGAGATCTGAAAGATATCCAGGCGAAGCTGCCATAACAGACGCTGCTTTAAAGCAGCAGGAACGAAACCGGGGGAAACCCCGGTCTTTTTTATTACTCTGAACAATGATATAATAAATGAGTGACCACCTTATCGGACAGCCCGGTAAGGCCAGAGAGCCCGGCAGAGATGCCGGGTTTTCTCATGGTATGAGAGTTATCGACCACCATGTAAAAAGTCGCTCAAATCGAAGAATAGAGCCTCACGTGAGCAACACGACAGTCAGATTCGCGCGGTACTTACCATCGCTGACCCATTCCTCGCGGTTCCTGTCAACCATCCTGTAAGGGCCACCTACCACAGTCACCATTACACCGCATCCGGCGTTCAGCATAGGCCAGACAATCTCGTGGTCGCTCATGTACACGTACCCGATCTGCTTGCCATCCACATAGACCATGATGGCGTTCGGGTCGTAGGTGTTCGTAGGCTCCGGGATAAGCTGGGCGACATAATCTGCTTTTCTGTACTTGAACCTGTACCGACCGAGCTCTGACTCGTACACGCGCTCCGGCTTAACGAAGTATGCGCGGTCGATTTCTTTCGGTAGCGATTCAAGAGCCTCCTGGTATTTCGCTGTCATGGCGACCTGTGTACGATGCAGTCTCGGGATCTCCACAAGCTGCGGTTCCTGGACAAATTGCACTGGCTCGGGTTCTCGTTTACGCTTGAATAATTTCATGTCAAAACCCTCCTTTTATATTGCAAATTATATAATACTATTGTATACTTGTAAATACAGGAGGGCAAATATGAAAAAGGTTCTAACAGTCACTATCGAAGAGGAACTGTTAAACGTTCTGAAGAAAACTGCGGAATCGGAAAACAGGAACCTCTCCAATCTGGTTGAAACGCTGTTATACAAAGCGATCAACGATACAAATCTCTAAAGGTTTTGCCATTATTCAACTATTCCGGTTTTTGAACTGTTCCCATAATTATGATTATGGTGAAGCGGTAAAATAGAACTGAATAGAGGATAATGGCACTACCTAACGACAACGAAAGGTGGTGCTTTTTTATTATGAAACAGGTAGTACATGTTGAGGGAAAGAATCCGGCTGACTTCGCCGAAGCCTACAACGAAACATGCGCGGAACTGTCAAGATTCACAGTGGAACGCGTACAGCCAATCTCTGACACATCTATGTATGTCTTCTATGACATCCCGGACGAACTGGTTCAGGTAGCAGAACCGGAGCGTGACGACTTCGACTACAGGATCGAGTCCGGAGACATCGAAGACGAGACTAAAACCATTTCTCTTAAAATCGAGCTCGTTCTCCCAGACGCAAGTAACAGATTCTGCTGTGAGTGCGACAACTACGACCCGAGACTCGGGTGTCCGTACCGTGACGGCAAGATCCGCAACATGGATCCTGCATGTCAGATGTTCAACGTTGTAATAGGAGGGAACAAGAGATGAAATCTACAATTTTCGGAATCACAGTATACGGTATCGCAGTCACAGCCATCATGGTCGTTCTGGCTATGGCCTATAACGGGGTCTGTCCGGCCTACCAGTAAGATGAGCTACTACACAGAACTGAACCACATGGAGCGGGGCTTGTTCCGGCTTCAGGAGATCAACGCGGAGATCATCGAGAACCGGTATCGGGGTCATCTGACTCCGGATCGTGAGTATGTGGTCAGGATGCTGAATGTGAAGAGGAAGGAGGTGGAGTATGGCCTACGGTCAGAACGTGACCCAGTGCGTCGGCAAAAGAGAGCCGTGCATCGGTAGAAGCGACTGCTGCTATGAGTGCGACTATACGAGATGGTGTCCGGTACGGTGCCGGGACAATGCGTGCCACCTGGATCGGGTGCGCGAGCGCCTGCATATAGTGGCAGATATAAAGAGATGGCCCACAGCTATAGAGCCGTGAGCCAACTGAAAGGACTTCATGAACATCATCATATCTATTTTACCACAGAAAGGAGTTATTTTTCTATGGAAAACATGGGTATCAGAGTCATGTGCACGCTGGACGACCTTGACGAGATCTGGTACGGAGACGACTCCGAGCCGGAGACGGACGAGATCGACCCGGAAGCATGGAAAGAGATAAAGGAGGTAGCAGATGGCATATACGAAGGATAAGGAGTGGCTCAGAGACGAACTGATGCTTCTGGCCGCTGTCCTGTCCTCACCGTCGAGTGTTTGTTCCGGCGAGTCGTCATTCGAAAGAGTCGGAGCTTACGCAGGGACGCACCGGGCAGCGGTCATCATACTGGATGGGATCATTGATGCAGTGAAGGAGGACGACGATGACAGAGATATCTGATGCGGCTCTCGACAGCTACTACGCAAAGAGATTCAAGTACGCATACGGATACGACCCGCTGGAAGGTCCGTATGGATACGAAGACGAAGATGAAGATGAAGAGGAGGACGAAGATGGCTGAACGACTTAGATGGAGAGACATCGAAGAAACAGGCGGGAGTTATTCCATATGTGAGGATGGGACAGTCATGAACAACATCACAGGGAAGACGGTGAACGAATGGAATGATAAGGATGGTTACAAAATCGTCTCGCTGTGGCTTAACAAGAAGACGGTCAACAGGCGAGTCGCCAGACTGGTCGCTTCCGCGTTTATTCCGAATCCTCTCGGTCTTCCTGAGGTTAATCACATAGACGAGGATAAGACGAACAATACCGTTCGGAATCTTGAATGGGTAACCAGATACCAGAACATGACGCGAGGCACGCTCCATGAGAGGAAGGCGGAGAAGATCAGGAGGGCTGTCGTTAGAATCGATACGAAAACAGGGGCGAGAACAGAGTTCAACAGTATCAAGGAAGCAGCTGACGCTTCTGGATGTGTTGCTACACATATAACAGATGTCTGCAAACACAAACCGCACTGCATAACGGCAGGCGGATACAGATGGGAATACAAGGAGGCTTAATATGGCAAATCACATTCATTGGCGAAAGACAACAAATCCGAATTACATTGGGTCATGGGACTTCGATGATGGCAAGGACATGATTGTCCAGATAAAAGACGTAAAGCAGGAAATGATCCAGAACCAGCAGGGAGGCAAGGAAGAGAAACTGGTCATGTACTTCGAGAACGGCGTGAAGCCCTTGATCATGAACAAGACCAACATGGCCGCGACCGAGAAGGCGACCGGAACACCATTTATTGACGAGTGGATCGGCCACAAACTTCAGCTCTATGTGACGACGGTGTCCGCGTTCGGTGAGGTCACGATGGCAGTCCGGATCAGGGACTTCAGTCCGCAGGCGTAGGAGGCAGATATGAATTTGACAGCAGACAACTACTTCACCACAGAAGCCAACAACCAGTTCTGGAGCGTCTCGATGTTCAAGGCGTTCCGGGACTGCCCGGCTGCCGGTATGGCGATGCTCCGGGGCGAGTACGAGAGACCGACGACGACCGCACTGCTTCAGGGCTCGTATGTGGACGCACACTTCTCCGGGACTCTGAACGAGTTTCTGGATGCGCATCCGGAGGTCCTCAATAAGAAAACCGGCGAACTGAAGTCAGACTACCAGAAGGCCAGAGCAGCGATCACCAGAGCCGAGTCAGACCCTTATATGATGGAGTGTCTCTCCGGAAAGCCACAGCAGATCCTGACGGGCGAGGTCTTCGGAGAACCGTGGAAGTGCAAAGTCGACTTTCTGCATGAGGACAAGATCGTCGACCTGAAGTACATGAAGGACATGAAGCCGATCTATAAGGACGGAGAGTACAAACCCTTCGTCATCGCATACGGATACGACATACAGGGATTCATCTACCAGAAGATTGTTGAGCAGGTAACAGGCAAAAGGTTACCGTTTTACCTCGCGGTCATCACCAAAGAGGATCCCTCTGATATCAGAGTCATCGAGATCCCGCAGGAGATCCTGAACGGGGCCGGCGGTCTGGTACAGCACTGGATACAGATCTTCGCGGCCATTAAGAGAGGCAAAGTCGAAGCGGATCGGTGCGAGCAGTGCGCATATTGCAGAGCGACCAGGAAGCTGACAGGTCCTACAAGCTATTACGACATCTTCGAATAAAGGGGGAAAAATATGTTACCTAACATGAATTTATCGGAAGCAAAAAGAGAAAAAATCGAGGCCGGCGGTTATGTGGTCAAGGTGCTCGGCGTATCCATCGACGAGAAGTACAACCGGCTTCAGCTGCAGGTCGATATCGAGGAAGGACCTCATAAGGGATACTACTCCAGACTGAACACCAAGTACGGATTCTGGGGTCTGACCGCAAACCTGTACATGAACGAAGAATCTAAATGGAAGTTCGCGGACGCGATCGATGCGTTCCGGTCCAGTAACGAGGGATTCTCCTGGAACGATGACGGCGAGAACGACGAGCAGACTCTTGTAGGGAAGACTGTCGGAGTCGTTACCAGAAGACGGCACTATCTCGGCAATGATGGAAAAGAGAAGAGCAGCCTTCAGGTATACAAGCTCATTCCTGCAGAAGACGTCCGGGTCGGTAACTTCAAAATCCCGGAAGACGTCTACGCGGACGATCTGAAAAACAGACAGCCCGCTCCAGCCGGAGTCGTTGACATGTCCGGTCCTGTAACCGGTTTCGGTCAGGTACAGGATGACGATGTACCGTTCTAAGGAGGGTGAACGTGAATTGCATCCTTGTAGATAGTAGACAGAAAAAAGGAAAGCATGATCTGAAGCACGAGCAAATGATGTCTGCAGGAATCAACCTTATAAGGTGTGCTCTCCCGTGGGGCGACTATATAGCCGCTCCTCGGGTCGCTGTCGACACCAAACAGGACATTCTGGAGATCGCCGGAAACCTGTGCGGCTGCGCTTCCGAGAAGAGACGCGTCCGGGAAGAAATCAAGAAGGCGAACGACGCCGGATGCAAACTCATCTTCCTGATAGAGGACAAGCGGTTCCACGAGATCGACGACCTCTACGGGAGGAAGTTCCGGCTCCATAACGGCCAGACGATTCCCGGAGACCAGCTCGCTGTCGCTATGACAGTGATGCAGGAGCGGTACCAGTGCGAGTTCTGGTTCTCAGATCCGGAAGAGAGCGCGCGTGTTATTCGGGAGTTATTGGAGGACGGGTATGGCAAGTAACGACGGCTGGATCAAGTGGTTCAGAAAAGCCGACCAGAACGAAGTCCTGAAGGACGAGCGCTTTGACAAGTATCATGCGTTCCTGTATCTGGTCGAGCGGGCAAATGTCACGCCGGTAGACATACCGTTCGGGAACGGAATGATGCACCTCGAAAGGGGACAGTTTCATACCAGTATCAAGCATCTGGCGAAGACCTGGAACTGGAGCGAGGGCAAGGTCCGCAGATTCCTCGGCGCACTGACGGGTGCACATATGGTAGGTATCAGCAGTAACACCAACGGTAGCACTATAACCATTGAAAATTACAGCAAATATCAGAATGTGCGGCGCACCAATAGTAGCACCAACGGTAGCACTGACGGTAGGACTGACGGTAGACAGAGAAAGAAGATAAGAAGAGAAGATGCAAAAAATGCACCCGGATCGCGTAAAAACGCTCCCGGTGCTTCTAAGAAGATTGAGCCGCCGATGGGAGATCCGATATTTTGATGAACGCAGACACGATACGAATAATACTCGGAGCATGGCTTCGTGGAGAACATCTGGAGGATGTGAAGCAGATTCCGGTCGGCGAGTTCGGAGAGTATGGCGGGATAGCTTCGGCGATACGTGCAGGCGAAGAAGATCCGATCCGCATAGCGAGGAAGGCGAACGTCCCGATCGTGGAGATCGCCCTTATGAGGGACGCGGTATATGAGAACCTGTACCAGTCCGCGATGCGACAGGTCATCGAGAGGAACAGGGTCGACTGGATACGGGAACATCCCGACGCAGATCCGGAAGACCTTATAAGGGTCATCGAGGACAGCCGGAGGGCATGGATGGTCGAGGCAGAGAAGCCTACGGAGCTGTCGGACATCATGCTGGAGTACTTCAACGAACTGGATAACAGGAAAAACCAGCGGACGCTCCTTACAGGAATCGATGCCCTGGATGAGATGACCGGCGGGATCTGTCCCGGAACGCTGACTGCGGTAGGAGCCAGACCGTCAACCGGAAAGAGCGCGTTCTGCTTACAGGTAGCGGTCAGGGTCGCATCTGCCGGCGCGAAGGTACTGTTCTTCAGTCTGGAGATGTCGGACTCGCAGAACATGGACAGGCTGATGCTGATGCACGCGCACGGATTCAGCCAGAAGGAACTCCGCAGCGGGAACCTTCGGCCGGAGCAGTGGGATGCTATAAGAGACGCAGCCAAGAGAATCGAGGAGCTGAACGGGAATCTGGCATTCATGCAGACCAGGAGCCTGTCCGCCATAGAGGAACTGATCCGGAAGGAACTGCCTGACCTCGTGGTGATCGACCAGCTAACTCAGCTGCAGGAGCCGACCATGAGCTTCTCTGATGTCAGGAGCCGGTTCTCTTATATGACCAGCAACCTGAAGCGAATCAGCATGGAGCAGAACACAGCGATCTGGCTGGCCTGTCAGCTGAACAGGGCCGTGAACGGTTCCGCGAAGCCGAGCATGGACAACCTGAAGGAATCCGGTTCCATAGAGGAGGACAGCGACAACGTGATCCTGCTTAGTCGAGACGAGGAAGAGGAAGAAGCCAGGAACATGCAGGGCAACCGTGTGATAAATGTCCAGCTCGAGAAGCAGCGCTCCGGAGAGACGGGCGAGTTTCAGCTCCAGTTCTTCGTACAGCGCTTCGGGTTCAAGGCGCTCGACGAGATCCCGCCGTCCGGATTCCAGGATAGACGAGAGGACGATGAACCATTTTAGAAGGAGGTAGCAATGAGAGCATTATACAAAGCACCAGACGATACGAAGTTCCGGCAGATACTGGTCCCGAACGAGCTGCACCCGCTGCAGGAACTGGTCGGCGGATACATCGAAACCGTAACGGTACAGGTAAAGCCGCAGGTGATCGTTATCTGCAACGAGGAGGGGAGACTGAAGCGGCTGCCGTATAACTGCACGATCGAGGGCAAAGATTACACCGGCGAGTTCGACTGCCCGTTCTTCGGCCCGATCCTGCTGGTAGGGGCTGATGGCGATGAGTTTACGGATGTCCCGATCTCGGTGGTGATGGCGAACAAGATGATTGCGGAGGGGTGATGGTATGCCTAAAAGATTCAAAGACCACAAGGTCACGTGCATCGACTGCGGAGAAGAATTTCTAACCAAGGCGAACAACACCCGGCGGTGCCCCACATGCAGGTACGTACGGTCCCGGAAGCAGGCGCTGGACAGGTACTACGCCAAGAAGGCGGGGACTTATGAGCCGAAGCGGGCAGGGAGACCGAAGAAGAACCCGAAGCTGATGGCGGAAGCGCCGGAGATAGAACCGCAGTACCAGTCCAAGACCATCTGCTGGAAGTGTGCCAACGCCGTACCGGGTATCAAGTGGGGACGGGAGTACGGATGCTCGTGGTCGCGCGACTTCGTCCCGGTGGACGGATGGGACGCAACGAAGGGGAGGAAGGGCTACGAGGTTCACAAGTGCCCGAGATTCATACCAGACGAAGAGGCGAAGAGACGGGGCAAGGGCAGGCCGATGCTCCAGGTGGATAAGGACAGCCTGATACGGGAGATACTCCCCGATGAGATGAGTCTGTACTGGATGAGAGATGGAATGTGAGGAGGTAGGGCATGCAGTCACAGGGATGGCGCGAGAAGGTGTCTAGCTTTCCGCATACTGGATTAAAATAGTCCAGATAGGTAATTATGCTTCAACGGAAATAAAATCGCTTAAATCGAAAATTAGGAGGCCACATGGGCAAGTTCATATTCGGGCTGATACTCGGCATGTACATGGGGATAACGCTCATGTGCATCATCATCGTAAGCAGAGAGGAGAAAAGATGATATACATCACAGCACTGGTCGCCCTGATCTCTGGCTACATAGTCGGGACGGGTGTGACGATAGCATGGGAATGGGGAAGGTTCAGGAAGGTGCATCGTAGGTATGCAGAGAGGAGAGAACCATGAGTGACCTTATCAGCAGACAGGATGCGATAGATGCACTTGGAGAAGAACCGCCGGTATGGTATGACGGCGATGACGAGATTGCAGAGAGGAATCAATGGCGAAGGGATAAAGCGGCAATCGAATCACTCCCATCCGCAGAGCCGAAGACAGTGGAGTGGATTCCAGTAAGTGAGAGGTTGCCGGAGGATATAAAGCCGGTAATCATAACGTGGAAAAATACAGACCCTGCGTCTTACTACCAGTATATTGTGGGAAAGCACTTCATTGGAACTGGTCATTATTGCAACGGAAAGTGGTTTTGGTATTCAAGCGTTTGTGAGGACTTGCTTGCAGAATATGGGAAATCAGACATAGATGAATTGGATGAAGCCATAGAGGTCATCGCATGGATGCCGTTACCAACACCATACAAAGGCGGTGAGAATGAATGACAAGGGAAGATAAGTGTTGCAGAACATGCCAATGGCACATCATGCAGACAAATGCGATTCCATCAAAGATGTTGAAAACAACCTATGCCGTTTCTGTGGATTGGTTTTGT
>OCVV011283658.1_pt1 | contig 29293 bp, 23 predicted proteins | sample 1539721 | NCBI WGS metagenome assembly OCVV01 (sample SAMN02144230, study PRJEB22623) | gut metagenome | biome: sheep rumen | host: Ovis aries | place: New Zealand | reverse complement strand
ATAAATTATGGGCCGAACGAGATTCGAACTCGCGATCCCCTCCACGTCAAGGAGGTATCATACCTCTAGACCATCGGCCCAGAAATATCTTATTAAAGACTAATATTATATTATTATTTTATTCTATATATACTTTATGGTATTATAAAAAATTAATTAAGGTTTTAAATAAGGAGACAATTTATGCATTATGTACTCTCCAATTAAACCACCAACACCAGACAAGATACTGCAAAAAATAACGGATACTATAACCGTAAGCAAATCTTTTGAAGCAATAAGTGTTACTAATCCAACTACCATACCTATTGAAGAAGAAAGCTCCATAGAATCTCTATAGCTCATACGAGGAATAATCATTACAGACATTATACCTGCAAGAATTAATGATAAAGAAATAACGGCCATTAATGGATACATATTTTGAGTTGCAAATAACATTAAATCATTTGGAACTTTAGAAGAACCTATTATAAACTGAATACCCAATAGTGAAAAGAAAAAAAAGTCCACTAAACCAATCATCAAAGAGAATAACCTAACAATAATACTATTTTTAGGAGAAAAACGTGGAGCTGCTTTAATAATTATAGTTGGATTATCTCCATTATTTTCTTCAAAATTACTACCCATATTCTGAATTTTATCCAAATCATATTGTAAACGTAGATTGGTAGAACCACAACTTAAGCAGGCACCAGTTTCCCGAGGATTTAATGCATTACATGAAGTACATACTTTATTATATGAAATCTGAGGAACAACAATATCATTCAATACCATCTTAAGTTCCATATCATTAGCAGCAAATTCCAGAGTATGTCCACAATTATCACATTTATCAAAACTTAAAGGAAGTTTATCATCTACCTCAACAAATTTTTTACAACTCCGACATACTATATAACTCATAATAATCAATTCTCTATTTAACTTTTATAATTTATATTTAACCTAATTAATAAACTATTTTATATTTTTTCAGCTAACAAGTAAGTTCTTTTACCTTCAATAATTTTTACATCAACAAATTTCCCTATTTCGGCTTCATCCACTATGACATTTTTATATGAATTTGTATAACCTACATAACCACCGGAAGTTCCTTTAGAAGTAATTAAAACTTTTTGAACAGTACCCTCATATTTCTTATTATTTTCCAACATTACTTCCGTTTTAACTTCATTAATCCTATGAGAACGATCTTTCATAACATTATGCTCTATTTCTTTTAATGTATTTGATTTGGCTCCAGGTCTATGCATATATTTTGAAATATGAATAATATCTGGCTTTATATCATATAACAAATCAATAGTTTTCTGGAAATCATCTTCAGTTTCTGTTGGATAACCTACAATAATATCCGTAGCTATAGATAAATCAGGAATTTCATTTCTAAATTTGGATATAATTTGTTTATATTCATCTATAGTATGTAATCTATTCATTTCCTCTAAAACTTTAGGACTTCCGGTTTGAACTGGTATATGCACAAAGTTATAAATTTTTTCATTATTTTTGATAGCGGAAATTACATCATCTAACTGACCTTTTAAACTTTTAGGATGTAACATACCTACCCGAATACGAAAATCACCTTCAATTGATGCAAGTTTATTTAATAATTCAGAAAAAGATTCTTCTGAATCCAGTCCATAACATGCAGAATCTTGTGCTGTAACCTGTAATTCTTTACATCCCTTTGAAATAGCCATTTGTGCCTCACACACTATTGAATCAATAGGATAACTAACTAAAGCACCACGAGCAATTTTTGTACAACAAAAAGTACATGCCCCATTACATCCTTCACATATTTGTAAAATATGTGTTAATGAATTAAAATCTTTATTAGTTAAAGCGGCTTTATTAATAGAAGTTTTTCCATATTCATGTACAATTTCACCATTTGCAGATTTATTTACCACTTCACAAATTTTATCAATTTTATGAGGACCAATCCAACAGTTGTCTCCTGCAAATTTACTTAAACGTTTTGGATCAACTTCAACCATACACCCTGCAACAATTAATTTCTTTTCAGGATATTCTGTTTTTATTTTATTAATCCTCGTAATCATTTTTTGTTCAGTTGGTAACTTAACATAACATGTATTAACAATTACAACATCAGCTTCATCAATATTGTCTACAACATCATGTTCTTCTGCCAACATGCTGGTCATTATTTTACCATCTGCTTGATTAAAAGTACACCCATAAGTTTCTAAATAAACTTTCATTATACCACATTAATTATAATTTTTTTCTTTTGATGTAGTTTTTACAACATATTCTGTTAAATCATATTTAACTTTTGATTTATCTTTTGAAGATAATAATTTTCCATATACTCTTTTAATAACACGTGCATATGCAAAACCTTTTTTCATATTACGTTCCAATGTTTTTATACCATATACTTTAAATTTTAAACCGTTAATTTCTCCAATATCACCAATTGAAATAATGAATTCCTGTTCAACTTCAATTTTATGAGAAATTACATTTCCCTGATGATCTATGGAAACACCAATTCTTGCAGGAGTATCTAATGATTTTAACCATATGGTTTTAATATCAACGACAGGACATTCATAAACCCTGTTACCTTCATTATTTTCTATTGAAGTAACTTCAACATCTTTACCATCAATAAATAATAATGTACCTGTTTCTAAGTATTCATCAGAATACAATTTAACAGTAGATTTCCAAGATCTTTCAAATTCACTGATAACTACCCTTACTTCTATTTCATATGCTTCTTCGGGAGCTACTTCATGATAAACATGATTACATTCCAAACACTGAACAAGTAACTCTTTATTCTTTTTTCCTTTTGTTTTTAATATTTCATATTCATCATAACCACAGCTTGGACAAACCATTATTCTTCCTCCACTTTATTTTTCAAGTATTTCTCAACTAGACCACCATTTTCCAAGATATCCAGCATAGCTTTGTCAAATGCTTTGAATGTAACTATTTTATCTTTTGTAATATTGATAATGGTTCCTTCTTCAACATTAACTTCTACAATATCTCCCTCATCAACATCAATATCTGCAGTAATTACAGGTAATCCAATATTGATAGCATTTCTATAAAAAATTCTGGCAAAAGATTTTGCTATTACAACCGAAACCCCTGCTGTTTTAATTGCAACTGGTGCTTGTTCTCTTGAAGACCCACAACCAAAATTCCATCCTGCAACTATTATATCTCCTTTATTAACTTTTTGTGCAAATTCGGGATCTTCAGCTTCCATCACATGATCAGCCAAATCTTGAGGATTAAATGTTCTAAGATATCTTCCGGCAATTATGACATCCGTATCAATACTGTCTCTGAATTTCCATACTTTTCCTTTCATTATATCCATATTTCCACCTACTCTTTAATTATAGCACCATGATTTTTAGCTTTTGTAATTTGAATATCAGCATTATTTTCAGTTATTTCTTTTAATTGTTTTATCATACCCTTGGATAAAGAATCCGTTATTCCAAAACATGTTGGTCCAAAAGAACTCATACCAACACAGGGAATTCCAATCTCACTCATATTATTTAATAAAGTATTTATCTTATTATCCTGCAAATTTCGTTCTATTTTTTTAAATCCTATTGATTGAATTTTATTGACTGAATCACCAAAATTTTCAATATCTTCTTCAAGTATAGATGGCATCAATTTCATTAATGTTAAATAACATATCTTCTCTACTTCGTTAATATTTATAGGAGAATATGATTGAAATATATTCACTTCTTCAGAACCTGAGGCACCTTGTGATATATGAGGAGTTACAAGAATTATGTCCCACTTTTTAGGAAAATCGTATCTTGCCAACAATGGTGGTGGAGAAACTTTTGAAGCAGAAGAAGGCAAATAATCCTTTTTAATACTTCTTTTATGACCTCCATCAATAATCAATCCACCTTTATCAAATGAATGAACACCAATACCACTAGTTCCTCCTCTATGAATTATCTTTGCTAATTCATAACCTGTCAAATTAATATCGTTTAATGATGAAATTAATTTTGAAGTGGATAAAGCCAATTGTGTACCTAAACCTAATCCATGGTGAATAGGATATGATTGTTTTATCCTGAAGGAATAATTAGTATTAACATTTAAATATTTTTTTATTTTATCTGCAGCTTCAAAAATTTTTGATTCATATATCTGTTTGTTTAGATGAGAAACATTTTCATCAAAATGGATACACATATCATCATTTGTTTCAAAACATTCCATAATTAATGATGGTTTTTCAAGGGTAATACCTATACCACCATCCAATCTCCCCTCTAATCCATTAAGGTCTATTAAAGATAAATGTAATCTTGCAGAAGTTTCTATTTCCAAAATAATACAACCTAAAGAATGTAAATTAAATTTATAAACTATATTTATGTATGTAAATAATTATTAATACAATTTATTATTAAAAAGAATATTTAAAAGAAGTGGTAATTATAAGAATTTAGACATGTAAGGACCATCCTTATGATATCCTAATTTTCTATAATAATCTCTTACCCCTATACCACTGATAATCAATAGCTTATCTTTTTCATATTCTTCTTTAGCTATTTGTTCAGCTTTTTTAAGTAATTTAGCACCATAACCTCTATGCTGCCATAATTGATTATCGTTCTTACCTATTTCCTGCATTTGACCATAAACATGCAATTCTCTTATTAAAGCACTCGTATCTGTAATTTCACTTCTGAAAACTTTATCAGAAGGAATTCTTAACCTAGTAAATCCTATGAGAATATCATTTTCTGAATCTTCAATAGATAAAAATATCTCTTTACCTCCAGTAACATCATAGTCTGTTCTCATTAATTCAATGTTATTATAATTAGGTTCAACACCGTGAGCTTTTTTATGCCCCACTTCTCTACATCTGATACACTGACATTGAACACCTTCTTCTTCCAACCTATTATAAACCAATTCACCTAAGTTAGATTTTTTTACACCAGCATCAATTAATGTTGCAGGTATATCTCGCTGAATTCTCATTGTTCTAACCCATTTAGGTAGGATTTTCTTTATTTCAACAATTAAATCAACAGCTTCTTCAGAAGAATAAGGTTCATATTCTCCTTTTTTCCATAACTCATAAAATTCAGAACCTTCTGTAACCAAACAAGGATAAATTTTTAGCATATCCGGTGAAAAAGATTCTTCTGAAAAAAGTCTTTTAAACATGTTCAAATCACTTTCAAAAGTAGAGAACAAACCTGGCATCATATGCATAGCAACTTTAATTCCAGAATCTCTTAACAATTGATTTGCCTCAACCACATCCTGAATAGTATGACCTCTATCAACTCGTTTATATCTATAGTTATATAATGTTTGGACACCAAGTTCAACCCTTGTAACACCATAACTTAACATACGATTAATTTCTTCAGTTTTAGAATAATCGGGCCTAGTTTCAAATGTTAAACCTACACAACGAACCTTACTATGTTCATTAGATTTTTGAACATCGTTAAGATATAAAAAATCATTTGGAGGAATTATTTCAATTTCTCTTTGATTTTTTGGTATTTGTGAACTGATTTTATCAAAATCATTCATTGCTCTCAAACATTGAGTGACAAACCATTCCTGATAATCCAAAGTTCTTGAAGCAAAAGTTCCACCCATGATAATTAATTCAACTTTATCTATGGGATGACCTATGTTATTTAATTGGTATAATCTATTAAATGTCTGAACATATGGATGAAATTCGAACATCCTCGCTCTTAAAGCAGCAGGTTCTTCACCAGTATAACTTGGAGGTGCAGTACTACTTTCTGGACAATATTTACAACGGCCATGAGGACATTTATGTGGACTACACATTACTGCAACAATTGCTACACCCGAAATTGTTCGAGAAGGTTTTTTCATCAATATTGGACGTAATTTTTCTAATTCATCTGAATCAGCAAATTGTAATATCTTTGAATTACTCATAAAACCGGGTAAATTTAATTCTCTACATGTTTGAATTTTTAATTTTTCTAATTCTTTTTTAGTAGATATGTTATTATCAATTGCCTTTTTAATGATTAATCTACATGCATCTTCCATATTATTCAAACACTCCTTGTAAAATTTTTTAATATATAACAAAGATAGTATTATTATAAATAAATAATAATTATTATAAAAAAACTAAGGTGACTCTTATGAAAACTTCTAAAATTATAGGTAAAAAAGTTTTAGATTGTAATGCTAATGACATTGGAAAAGTTCAAGATATTGATATAGATATTAAAGAAAACAATATCAACAAAGTAATAATTAACTCTGGAGAAATTAGTTTAAGGAAAGTAAATTATGAAGTAACACCTTCAATGATTGCACAAATAGGAGATTACTTATTATTAAACATTTCTAAATCAGAAATTTCTTCTGAAGATTCTAAAGATAATCCCGATGCAGAAATTGTAAATCCAAGTAAATTAGAAGAAAAAAATAAATCATAATGATTTATTTTATAATTTTTTTCTTTCTTGTAATGTTTTAATAGCTTTTGGGAATTCTTCTTTGAACTTCATTACTTGTTCTGTTGGAATTGAAAAGCTAACCCTAATATATTTATCTCCAAATAATTTACTAGTATAATTTCCTTCACGTACAAAAATACCTTTTTCTTTTAATAAATAATCAGAAATTTCTTCTGGTGTTAAACCAGTTGCAGAAATATCAATTGTCATCATATTTGCATCAACAGGATATAATGGTAAGAATGTACCAGGAGTTTCATCAATAGCTTCTTTAATAATTTCCTGATTTTTGAAACATGTTTCTTTAATTTCATTAATCCACTCGTTTTTACTTTGTAATCCAGCAATACCTGCTTCTTGTGCTAATGAATTTGTTCCCAAATCATTTATTACACTAGCCCTCATTTTTCTGATTAATTCCGGTGAACTGATTACTGCACCAATTCTTAAACCAGCCATCCCAAATATTTTTGAAAAACTGTATAACGTGATAGTATGTTCTGGAGCATAATGAGCTACTAAATGATGTTCCTTTGAGAAATCTTTGTAGGTAATATCATGTAATACAAAAATATCATTTTCTTTTGCTATTTCTGCTATTTCTTTGATTTCATCTTCAGTATATGTGTAACCCATTGGATTCATAGGATCAATCAAAACAATCATTTTTGTTTGTAAATCAATATTTTCCCTAATGAGCTCTGGTGTTAATTTATATCCACATTCTTCATTGTATATAGGAATTTCTTTAACATGATGTCCAAATCTGTTACAGAAATTATTTATTATCAAATAACCTGGATCGGAAGCAATAGTATTTGTAGTATGATGTAATGTGGTACTAATTGCCAAATATAATCCTTCTGTTGCACTTGCAGTTATTTGTATATCATAAACTTCTTTATCAAGATTTAAATCTTTTAAAATCAGTTCTTTTAATTCTGGAAAACCTTCTGGTGGTGGATATTTGCAGTAGTTTCTTTTTCTTGCTGCTTCTATTAAAGCATTTTCTATATGTTTGTCTTTTTGTAAATGGTTTGTATTCTGACCCATCCAAATTAAGTCTTCTTTTTTATATAAGTAATCAAAAAATTCATTAATTGAATTAAAACCTGTTGGAACCTTCTTCTCTTTCTTTTTAAATACCATAATTTAACTCCATAACTTTATGTGATACCCTGATCATTAATTTCAAAAGTAACCGTTTGACCCGGAGATTTATTTTTGTGTCTTTGCAATGTAGCCGTTCTTGATAAAGAACCTACATTTCGTTCTATTTCTATAATAATTTTACTCCAATATTTTAAAACTGTTCCACCTATAGGTTCTACTATAAGATCATCCGAATCAAAAGGAGAATAAATTTGATTTGTTATTACAATGGCTATGTTAAATTCTCTACTTAATGTCAATAATTTAGCCATTAACCTACCTAATTTTTTATTGATTTCTGATGGATCCCCATCTTCTACTCTATATAATGCAACAATGGAGTCTATAATTAAAATATCAATACCATTATCTTCATTTAATAAGCGTTCAATATTTTGAATTTCTAATAGCTGTTCGTCAAATGTTTTTGGTTCTAATAAAAAAATATTTTTAGCTATATTATCAAAATCAAATCCCGCTATTTGTTGAATTCTTTCTAAAGATAATCCACCTTCAGTATCCATAAAAATAGCTTTAGAACCATTTTTAGTAGATTCATATAATATTTTTAAAACTATATTAGTCTTTCCACAACCGGGAGGTCCATAAAATTGTGTGATAGCACCTTTTTCTATGCCCCCACCCAAAAGTTCATCAAGTGAAGATGATGTTGGGATAAGAACTGATTGTTTTAAATCGGAAAGTGTTTTCAATTAAAATTCTCCATAAGTTTATAGATATAATCCTAATTATTTATTTATACATTATCCTATAAAAATATTTGAGATTTCAAGTTTTAAGAAAAAAAATTAAGAAAAAAATAAAAAATGAAAGGAGATTAGTTGGAGGTATCATTTGAAACAGAGGTAGTTCCAGATGACTGAGCATTTGGATATTCATTTACACCCCATACACTGATACCTGGTTCTGAATGAGCGAAGGTGAATCTGGATGTATCATAACCACTTTCAAGATATAATTTTGTAAATACTGCATTTTCGAGGTATGAATCGAATAATACTGTGAAATATGAACCATCATTTTGATGGAATGCAATAATAGACATATTAGTATTATTGTTCACAATTCTTTCAGATAATTGATTGTTATCGACAATTATCAATTTGTGAGGTTTTAATAATTCATTACCTGTACCTTCACTTAATTCTTTTGCAACACGTTCTTTATCTTCGGTTGTGAACATGTCAATAGTTTTGTTTAATTTACTTTGATCGATGTAAGCAAAGTTCATTGTTGAACCATTTGTTTCATTGCTTGTTCCTGAAACACCAACAACACCATTTTCAACACCTAAAGTGAATTGTTTTCCAGAAATATCTTCTGTCTGACTTTGAGATGCATAGTATGAGTAATGGTATGATGTTTGGTTTTCAAAGTCCCATGAACCAAAGTATGACCACCATGCTGCTTTTGAAAGCATATCTGAACTTAATATTAAGTAAACTGGTTTTGTTTCAGATGGATGTGTAAGATCTAAAACTGAATTTGCTTGTTGCTGATCTAAAGCATAAGTTCCTGTTAAAGCTGCATTAGCTTGTGTTCTGTCCATTGGTAATATTTCGTTTAATATTTTAACAGTTTTGGTTGTGTCTCCAGTGTATAAATCTAATACATTAGAAGCATCTTCACCACTGTTTGCTAACATTCTTAAGATACCTGCAGATAAATTTTCATTAGATGTCGATAACGAATTACCTATCCAATAAGCACGCATGTTGTTCTGTGAACCTCCGTCGAATACCACTTGTCTATCTGCTACTGCAGTGAACAAGTGCCCGAAGTCCCACCATGATGCAAGTACTGAATTTTCAGGTGTGTTTGCTTTAATCCATGTTAACGTGTTATACATATCATCATTTGTACTTCCAACTGCTTGAGATGAAGTTAAATGATCTGCATATACTGGACCTACTACAGCTAATAATACTAAGATTATTGCTATAAATGTAACATAAGGTTTTTGTTCAATTTTTAAATCAATATATTTCAGGAATATACCTATTGAAATACCAGCCATCAATGCTATAGGTACTTCAAACTGTTCTATAAACCTTGTACCCTGTGTTAACATTATTGCTATACCTACTGTCCATAAAAGTAATAAGACAAATAGGAATAAATTATGGTATTTTTCATCCTGGGTCCATTCAAATTTACCTGGAATAAACCTGTTTTCATGAGCATGTGCTATTTCTTCAGCCTTTTTAGTTTTTGGTATATATCTTCTTGTTCTTAATTTTTTAGGCTCTTTTTCTACTTCTTCTACAACTGGTTTTTCTACTTTTGCTTTTTTCCTTAAAGCATAAGCCATTAATACAAATCCGAATAATGCGAATAATACTGTGAATATTCCACCACTGTTGTTTAAGATGTCAATTACATCAGGAATTTGCATTTCACCTACAGATACATATACATTAGGATATGCAGATCCTGCAGTTGCACTTTGTAAACTTGTAGACATACCTAATATACCAATAGTAGTATCTACAACTGTTGAACCAACTGTTAATATTAATAATATTATTGCCAATATAGCAAATACTATGAATGTTAATGTAGCTGGATTATTTTTTAACCATTCTTTTTTGTTTGAAACATCAAGTCCATCATGTTTATCCATGAAATATGAAACTGGGAAATATAATATTAATGAACCGAATGTTAAAAGTACCATATATGCGTACCCACTCCATGATAATGAGAACAATGCAAGGAAGCCTGCAGATAATGCTGCATATATTGCTTTGAACAATGGTTTTCTTGCATAAATACTTTCAGTTAAGAAAAGTACTGTCATTAATGGGAAAAGTACGTTGAACATATCTGTATCGAAGAAACCACCATATGTGTGTGAGAAATATGCTGGAGCAGCACCGGCTATAACACCTGCTACAATTGCACCCCACGTACTTCCAGTGGCTCTTTTAACTATAAAGAATGCTGGTAAAACTGCTAATGATCCTATGAAAGGACCTAACCAGAATGCTACTTGTGTAAGTGAAACATTTCCAAAGATGTTAACAAAATTGTATACCCAAGCTGCTAACATGATAATTACAGGTTGATAGTTTGCTTCCCTTCCATTAGGAGACGTTGATAACGAATCCCAATCCGTTCCATTTACTTGAGTATCCCCCAAGTGACCTGTACTTAAATAATTCTCAGTTAAACGATAATTATAATAAGAGTCTATCTCTGTAAAATATGGCATTCCATTCTCATCTTGATATAACGCTTTCATGTCCGGATCTGATATTCCACCCAGATTTATAGTTTCTGCACGAATAGCAAAAACTGCTAGTACTAATAATAAAGCTATGATAATTGGTGCTAATTTCGTAATTAAATTCTTATTGACCATGCTTGATTCTCCTTTGACCTCCAATGACTAGATATAACTAAGATATCATCTAATACCTGTCTGATTAATTATTAAATTATTAACTATTCAATTGAGAATATTTAGTAAATATAATATTTAGATGATTTTTTCATATAATAAGTTCTTAAATATCCTTATTAAGATTTAAGTTTTAAGATATATTTAAATTCTTAGAATTTTTTTTAAACAAAATATGAATTAAAAAATTAAAATAGCAAGTGATTATAAAAAAAAATAAATTTTTCAACAAACTTAAAACAATTGAAATTCAGATAGTATATAATAGCATATGATTATTTAAGGGAATTTTTTAGAAAAAAATAGGGTAGTAAATAAAATGGTAGAAGAAATATTAGAATATTTTCAAAATAAAAAATGGTTTCGAGACCGTATAGAACATGTTGAAGAAATACCTGCAAGAAGAGCAAGATATAGCCAAGAAAAAGTAGATTTTCCAGCACCTATACATGATTATCTTGAAAAACAGAATATCAAATTATACACCCACCAATACAAGACATTAGAACAGGTTAGAAAAGGAAAAAATGTTATTATTACAACCCCCACAGCCAGTGGAAAAACATTATCATTCACATTGCCCGTTATAGAAGACTTAACAAAAAACAAAGAAGATACCGCATTATACATTTATCCTACAAAAGCATTAGCTAACGACCAATTGAAAAGTTTATTAAATATAGACAAAGAATGTGACTTAGGTATTTATCCAGAAAAATATGATGGAGATACTCCAAAATCTAAAAGACCCGAAATAAAAAGAAAATCACGATTAATAATCACAAATCCTTATGAACTACATTTAATACTACCTTGGCATGAACAATGGCAAAGATTTTTTGAAAACATCAAATATGTCATAATAGATGAAGCACACCAGTATCGTGGTGTTTTTGGTTCAAATATGGCCTTTTTAATAAGAAGATTGAAAAGAATATGCAAATATTATGGTTCAGAACCACAATTTATCATATCAACAGCTACTTTAGCTAATCCTGAGGAATTTGGAGAAAAGCTAACAGGACTAAAATCAGAAATTATTTCAGAAAATGGTTCTCCATCAGGAAAAAAATTTTTTGTCCTGTTTAATCCGTATGCCATTGAATCAAAAAGCCCTTCAACACATGCAGATACATTGGAACTATTCAATACATTTATTGAAAATGATTTTCAAACAATATGCTTTGAAATATCAAGAAAAATGGCAGAAGTAACTGCGTTAAATTCAAAGAATCATTTCAAAAAAAGTATTCCAGAATTATGTGATAAAATTACGGCTTATCGTGCAGGTTATACTGTAGATGAGAGAAAAAAAATAGAAGATCAATTGAAAGAAGGAAAATTAAAAGGGATTGTAACTACAAATGCATTGGAATTAGGAATAAACATAGGTTCATTAGACAGTGTGATTATATCAGGTTACCCTGGAACACTGATATCCACATGGCAACAGGCAGGAAGAGCCGGCAGAAAAAATCAACAAGCTATAATCACAATGGTCGCATTCCAAAATCCTCTAGATCAATATTTTATGAAACATCCAGAAGTATTCTTCAATAAAACACATGAACATGCAATAATTGATTTGAATAATCAACAGATATTAAGAGGCCATTTAAAATGTGCTGCTTATGAAATTCCATTAAAATTAGATGAAATAGAAAGTTTCGGATTTGATGATGAAGGAATAGTCATTGATGAAATAAGTGAATTAGAAAACGATGATATTATAAAATATAAAAATGGAAAATGGCATTACAATGATATTGAACTATTAAAACAGGATAAAAGCCCTAATTTCGAAGTTAATCTAAGTGATGCTATTTCAGAGCCTTACAAAGTATTTAATGGACATCGTTTTTTAGAGGACATGAATGAAAAACAAGCGTTTAGAGAAGCACATGAAAACGCTGTACTAATACATAATGGTGAAACATACATTGTAAGAGAAATGGATATTCAGGAAAAACGAATTTATGTTAAAAAACAAAATCTAAACTATTACACTCAAGCGATAAAAGAAGTTGATATTAAAAATCTTAAAAAAGAAAAAGAAGAAAAAATAGGCGATATCAAATTATGTTATGGTAAATTGACTGTTACAGAAAAATATGAAAAATATAATATAATGAAATACAGCAAAATAACAGCATCCAAAAAACTAAATCTACCACCATTGGAATTTAATACTAAAGGATTATGGTTTACAATTCCATATTATATTAAAGAAATGCTAGAAGAATACCTTGTAACTGATTCTAAATTCAAAGACGTGTTTATGGGATGTTTACAGGGTGTCGAAAATGTATTGTTATCAGTAGCTCCATTCCATGTAATGTGTGATACCTATGATTTAGGCGGTGTATGTAAGAATATGCATGAAGATACTATGAATACCACAATTTTTATCTATGACGGTTTTGAAGGTGGTGTTGGATTAACCAACAAGGCATTTAAACTTTTTGAAAACATTATAGAAATGGCATATGAACTTATAAGAGACTGCGACTGTGAATCAGGATGTCCAGCATGTATATACAGTTCTCAAAGTCAAAGTGATGACAAACACCTGAATAAAGAAGGAACTTTAATGATTTTAAAAGAATTACATGAAATAGTTATGAATCAAAAAAAATAGTTAGAGAGTGTTTTTATTCACTACTCTCTTTTTGGGATTTTTCAAAATCTGCAATGGAAGATGTGAATCGGCATTTAGGAAAACCAGTACATCCTATAAATTCACCAAACCTTCCCATACGTTTAATTAAATCTTCACCACAATCAGGACATTTACCCACTATTTCGTTCGTTGATTTTTTACCACCATTAGCGCATTCAAAATTCAAACATGCCCGTTGTCGAGGTTTTCCATAAGAAATTAATGGTAAACCACATTTTTCACAAGTAGTTTTAAGTACACTTGCACCAACTGGTAATGAATATGTTTTCTTACAGTTTGGATAACCGGTACATCCTACAAATTTACCACCTTTAGGTGAAGAAATAATTATAAGATTTCCGCCACAATCACATTTACCAACAATTCTACTTTGTTCGTAAGCTTCAAATAATTCTTTACCAATATTTTCCTGGTTTTTATCTATAGAATCCAATATCCCCTCAAGTTCTGATTTTGCTTCATCAATAACTTTAGTTTCAGTTGTTTTGTGGTCTTTTATATCCGACAAATCATTTTCAAATTCTCGGGTCATCTGTTCGCTAGTAATTCTTTCAGAGTACTTTGTTAAAGTATCAATCATTCGTTCACCAAGCTCGTTAACTGTGATTTTTTTACCTTCAACATATTTACGAGTGTATAATATTGATACTATATTTGCCCTGGTAGATTTTGTTCCAAGACCTCGTTTTTCCAATTCCCTTATAATTGAAGCTTGATTATATCTTGCAGGTGGTTTTGTTTCTTTTTCTTCACTTTTAACCTTTGCTTTAGTAGTTTCTCCTTCTTTTACATTAGGAAATTCCTCATTTTTAACTTTTTTATATTGATAAGGATCTAAACTTAACCAACCTTCTTTGGATATTCTTTGTCTTGAAAATGCAAATGGTTCTTCACCGATTTCCAAATCAACGTTAATGGATTCTATTTCTGCTACTTCACCAAATAAACTTATAAATCGGTAAGTGATTAAATCATAAATTTTCTGGTAATCTTCAGAAATATCTTTAGGTATTGTTCCTGTAGGATGTATAGCAGGATGAGCTTCATCTGTTTTTTTACCTTCATGAGGTTTAAACGGTTCCTTTAACTGTGCTATTTTATCTTTGAATTTAGGATTTTTAGCCAAATCATTTAATATATTTGATAATCCTAAGGATTCAGGTAATTTCTGTGAAGAAGTTCTTGGATAAGAAGTATAACCTTCAACATATAAATTTTGAGCTATTTGTTGTGTTTTTCTAGGTGTAAAACCAAACTGTGCGTAAGCTTCAGATTGTAACGTACCTAATTCGAAAGGATAAGGTAAATCTTTGATGGATTTTTTATTTTTTATTTTAGTAATTTTTGCATCTTTTCCTTTACAATTTTCAAGGATTTGATCTACTTCTTTTTTATCAAATATTTTACCTTTTTTATGGTCAGCAACAATTCCTTTTTCAATTTTTGCTTTAATTAACCAGTAAGGTTCTGGAATAAATTTTTTAATCTCTTTTTCACGTTCTGTAAGAATAGCTAAAGTTGGTGTTTGAACCCTACCTGCAGATAATTGTACATATCTGTTTGTAACATTTACAACAGAGTCCGTCATTGATTTTGAAATATTTACTCCGAAAAGATAATCTAAAATATGCCTAGCTTCTCCACTTTCTGCCCAATTCTGATCATCCTTTAAAGGATAAGCTTCAGAGTATGATTTGATTAAATCTTTTTTTGTTAATGCTGAAAATTTCATTCTGAAAGCTTTGTCAATAGAATCTTCACCACAGATATACTTTAGTGCATTGTATCCGATTAATGTTCCTTCTGTATCATAATCGCAAGCATGTATAAATCTATCTGCTCCTTTAGAAAATTTTTTAATTGTATCTATGTAATTTTTTACATATTTTTTTGATTTGTCTGTTTCGTATAGTGGAACCCATTCTACATCATATAATCTTTTATTTTTTTTATTTTTAGCCTGAAGAGAAAATAAATGACCAACTGCAGATAGAACAGTAGTTTTTTCACCATTTTCTTTTTCAATTTCATAATATGGAACTCTTTTATATGAATTTTTAACGGGTGAATCTGACAAAGCTTGGGCAACTTTTTCAGCTACTTTTGGCTTTTCACATATAATTAATTCACTCATAAACTATTCTCCCATTTACATTTTTAATTTAAATTAATAAAACACAATAATAATTAATATAGATTAAATATTTTTAAAAAATATATTTGAATCAATTCTCTATAAAATGATATTTTAACAAATAATATAAATAATAATCTAAAATTTATATCAAATAATTATAGATTTAAGAAGAAATAGAAATTATATTAAGATAAAAAAAAAAATTTTAAAGTGATTAATTAATGTTAATAGGAATAATTTCTGATACACATATACCTGTTCGTACAGATTCGATACCACAAAGAGTTTTTGAAGTATTTAAAGATGTGGATATGATATTACATTGTGGTGATATTGAAATAAAAAGTGTTGTTGAAGAATTAGAAAAAATAGCTCCAGTTATTGCAGTGCATGGAAATTGTGATCCTTACATAGGTTATAATACACACGAAATTATCGAAGTAGAAGATGTAAAAATAGGGTTGACTCATGGAGTAGTCTATCCAAAAGGAGATACCCAACAGTTATATTATTTAGCCCGAGAATTAGATGTTGATATTTTAGTTAGTGGACATACACATAAACCAATGATTCAACAGGAAGGAGAAGTTTTATTATTAAATCCCGGCAGTCCAACCCAGCCTAGATTAAGTGAACCTAGTGTTATGTTACTTGAAATTAATGGAAAAGAAGTAGATGCAGAAGTAGTTAAAATTGGAAAGCCCACTTGTAAAGCATTAGATTTTTCACAGTTTAATCATTGAGGTATTGATATGAGTAGATGGAAAGCAAAACATGACAAAGAACATTATTATAAATTAGCAAAAAAACAGAACTACCGTTCAAGAGCATCATACAAATTAAAACAGTTAGATAAAAAGTATGGATTATTAAAACCTGATTATAACGTTGTAGATTTAGGGGCAGCTCCGGGCGGATGGAGCCAGGTTGTTGCTGAATGTATTGGTGAAGAAGGAACCGGCCAGATAATCAGTGTTGATTTAGAATATATAAAACCTATAGATCATGAGGCATATACTGGAGTAAAAGGAGATTTTACTACAGAAGAAGTCCAAAATACTATAATAGAACTTATTGAAGGTAAAGCAGATGTAATATTATCTGATGCATCACCTAAATTAACAGGAATAAAAGATATAGATAATTTCAGAACATATGATTTGGCAGTAGCTGTTTTGAATATCTCCGACAACATTCTTAAAAAAGACGGAAACTTAATTATGAAAGCATTCCAAGGTGAAACTTATCAAGAATTAGTAAAACAACTGAAAAAGAAATTTAGAACTGTTAAAACAACAAAACCCAATTCATCCAGAAAAAGAAGTTCTGAAATGTATGTTATTGCACGTGGATTTAAAGGTTCTAAGTAAAAAAAAATATAAAAAAAGTAATATTAGCTAGCTATTTGATTATAAATATCATTAGCTTCATTTATCTTATTTTTTGTTTGATTTAACTTATTTTGAATATCCTTATCCGGTTTTCCATTATTTATATCGTTTTGAGTTGAAGATATCAATTGATTAATTTCTGATAATTTGACTTTACCTGTATTAAACGTGGTTTTAATCTCCGGATTAGGATTTGTACCTAATTTTTTATTTAATTCTGAATATTTATTATTAACTTCTTCGTATTGAGTTTTAATTTGATCCAACTGATCATAAGCAGAACCACTGCTTACAGTTGTTGAAACGGAATTACTCAAACCTGAAACTGCAACATATCCTATTACACCTATTGTTAGTAGAATTAAAATTACCCCTATTAAAGAAATGGTTAATGAAGTAGTTTTAAATAATTTTAACCTTGACCTTTTCATTTAATACCCCTTAATATTCTTCATGACTATTATTCTAATATATTATATAATTCTTTAATTTTTCAACTATAAAAATTTTTTAAATAATATATGTGATGACTAGATATAAAAAATATAAAAATTATAATATATTGTATGAGTACAATAACAGCAGAAAATAACAATATTAGATCTCCAGCCTCTTCTATAGTTAAATTAGAAGAATTTTTCAGTGAACTATGTAAGGATGAAATATTCGCAGTTTTAGACGTTTATCCTGAAGAAAAATCTGTAATTATTGATTATAATAGTTTAGAAATGTTTGACCCTGATTTAGCAGATTTGTTGCTGGAAAAACCTGATGAAACTCTGGAAGCTGCAGCCAAGTCAATTACTAATATTGACCCTCAGAGAAAAAATGCCCAACTTAATGTAAGATTTTCTAATATACGTAATCATGTTCCTTTAAGAAATTTACGTAGTGAATATATTGGAAAATTCATTGCTGTGGATGGTATTGTAAGAAAGACAGATGAAATTCATCCACGTATAATGACTGCTGTTTTTGAATGTAGAAGTTGTATGAGAATACATGAAGTTGAACAAAAATCCAATATAATACACGAACCTGCAGTTTGTACTGAATGTGGTGGAAGATCATTCAAGTTATTACAGGAAGAATCACATTATATGGATACCCAAACTGTTAAATTACAGGAACCACTTGAAAATTTATCAGGGGGAGACCAGCCTAGACAAATAAACATTGTCTTAGAAGATGATTTAGTGGATACTCTTACTCCAGGAGACAAAATTAGAGTAACTGGTATTTTAAAAACTGTACGTGACGAAAGAACAAAACGTTTCAATAATTTCATATATGGAAACTACTTTGAACCTTTAGAACAAGAGTTTGAAGAACTTGAGATTAGTGAAGAAGACGAGGAAGAAATTAGAAAACTTGCCAGTTCACCTGACATTTACCAAAAAATTATTGATTCAACGGCTCCATCCATCCAGGGATATTATGAAGTAAAAGAAGCTATTGCTTTCCAATTGTTTGGAGGCAGTGCCAAAATACTTGAAGATAAAACACATATGAGAGGAGATATGCATATCCTGATTGTAGGAGATCCAGGGATTGGTAAATCTCAGATATTAAAGTATGTATCAAAATTAGCTCCACGTGGAATTTACACAAGTGGTAAAGGTACCAGTGGTGTAGGGTTAACAGCAGCAGCTGTTCGTGATGATTTAGGTGGATGGAGTTTGGAAGCAGGTGCATTAGTACTTGGGGATAAAGGTAATGTATGTGTAGACGAACTTGATAAAATGCGTGAAGAAGACCGTTCTGCAATACACGAAGCTTTAGAACAGCAAACAATATCAATTGCTAAAGCCGGAATTATGGCTACATTAAACAGTAGATGTAGTGTACTTGCAGCAGCAAACCCTAAATTCGGTAGATTTGACAGGTATAAATCAATAGCAGAACAGATAGATCTTCCAAGTCCTATTTTATCTCGTTTTGATTTAATATTCATTATTGAAGATAAACCAAATGCTGAAAGAGACCACAGTTTAGCAGGACACATATTAAAAATACATCAGGACAGAAACATCAATTATGAAATTGACCCTGAACTGATGAGAAAATACATTGCATATGCTCGTAAAACTGTTCAACCAGTTTTATCTAAAGAAGCTGCAAAAGTTTTACAAGATTTCTATGTTACTATGCGTAGTGGTGCTATAGATGAAGAATCTCCAGTACCAATAACTGCTCGTCAATTAGAAGCTCTTGTTCGTTTATCTGAAGCCAGTGCCAAAATCAGACTTAGTCCTGAAGTAAGTAAGGAAGATGCTGAAAGAGCTATCAAATTACAAGAAGATTGTATGAAACAAGTCGGATATGATCCTGATACAGGAAAAGTTGATATTGATAAAGTTGAAGGAAGAACTTCAAAATCCGAGAGAGATAAAATCAACATTTTAATTGATGAAATTAAAGAAATTTCAGATGAATATGGAGGAAGTGCTCCTAAAAACGTGATTTATGGAAACTTAGCAGACAAATATAATATTTCTGAAAATAAAGCTGATGAAATGATCAATATGCTCACAAGTAAAGGTGTTATTTATTCACCAACAAGTGATCATTACAAAGTTGCTTAGAAAAAATTAAGTAATAAGGAAGATATATAGTATAATATAATAAATTACTTAAAAAAAATTTAATATTATAACTGTAATCATTAACTAATTTAAGAAAAAAAAATATGGAGGTAACTTGATGGCAAAAACTGATGTAGAATTTGAAGAATATGAAGCTTTACTAGATAAAGCATATGAACAATTACCAGACAGAGTATTTGAATCAATAAGGTTTAAAATTCCTAAAGGATATTCTGTTATCCAGGGAAATCGTACAATAATTAAGAACTTTGGTGATGTTTCAAACACATTAAACAGAGACCCACAACACGTTCTTAAATATTTATTAAGAGAATTAGGTACTTCTGGAAATGTTGAAGGAAGTAGAGCTATCCTTCAAGGTAAATTTACACATTATGTTATTAATGACCGTATAAAAGAATATGTTGACAACTTCGTAATATGTCATGAATGTAATAGACCGGATACTGTTATCATACGTGAAGACCGTATTGATATGTTAAAATGTAGTGCTTGTGGAGCAAGAGCACCATTAAAATCATTATAATAGTATTATTTTTTTCTATTATATTCTTTTTAAGCTCCAATAAAACTCTTTTTACAATAATTATTAATAATAATCCTTAAAACTGAGATGATACTATGTTTTGTTTATTATGCAATAGTGAAGAAAAATTATATGACGGATTATGTAAAAGTTGTTACCTGAAAGAATTTGAACTCGTGGAAGTTCCAGAATATGCAACATTTACAGTATGTTCTCATTGTGGTGCTACATTAAAGCATGACAAATGGATTGAATCAGCCTATTATGATGATGAAATTATCAATGACGCTATACAAAAAGACATAAATATCAATGAAAATCTTAAGAATGTGGAAATAACTACAGAAATTCTAAATAACAGAGGAACAATGTATGATTGTATTATTCATGCATATGGTCAGGTTTTGGATGATTATATAGATAAAGATTATCCTATTGAAGTAAAAGTTGTGAAAGGAGTTTGTCCTGATTGCAGTAAATTCCATTCAGGATATTATGAAGCTGTGATACAACTACGTGCAGATGACAGAAAATTAGAAGATGATGAAATACAGAAAGCTGATGAATTCATTTCTAACGAGATACAAAGATTATGCAAGACAAACAAGTTAGCATATGTAACTGAACGAATAGTTCTTAAAGAAGGTATTGATTATCAAGTAGGTTCCCATAACGCAGCACGTAAAATAGCTGAAAACATGCAAAAACAGTTTGGTGGAATTATAACTGAATCAAGAAAAATTGTTGGACGAGACAAATCCAAAAGCAGAGACCTTTATCGGTCATGGATTTCTGTAAGGTTACCTTCATTCCATAAAGATGATTTTATTGAGTATAAAGAAAAAATATTGAAAATTGAAAAAATAGGTAGCCACAAATTCGTAGGATTAAATTTATCCAACTATGAATCAGAATCCATCAGTTGGAAAGAATATGATAATATTAAAAAAGTTGGAAATACTGATGACGTTAAGAGTTCAACCATAACTAACATAACTCCAACAGAAATCCAGGTTTTGGATCCTGATAATTATATGCCTATTGATTTGAAGAAAAATGATAAAATGAATGATTTAAACATTGGTCAAGAGATTAATGTTATTAAGTTAAAAAATAAAATATACATAATAATATAAAGTAAAATAATAGAACGGAGGAAAATAAATGGATATTGATGTAGCAATAGAAAATATTTCTAAAGATACTGCAGAAATTATTGAAATTGATGAATTAAAAGAGTTACTTAAAAAGGATGAAAAAGTAGCTTATGTAGGTTTTGAACCTTCTGGTAAAATTCATTTAGGACACGCTTTAACTATTAAAAGAATGAAGGCTTTACAGGATGCCGGTTTTAAAATTAAAATATTTATAGCAAACTTACATGCTTATCTTAATGGAAAAGGAACTTTAGAAGAGTTAAATGAAATTGCTGATTATAACATTAAATGTTTTAAAGCATTAGGCCTTAGTGAAGATACTGAATTTATTTTAGGTTCTGAACGTATGACTCCTGAATATATGGTTAAAGTATTCCAGGCTGCTACTCAGATAACTATTCAAAGGGCACAAAGAAGTATGGCTCAGGTATCAAGGGATGAAACACATAATGTTGCTGAAGCATTGTATCCAGTTATGCAGGCATTAGATATCGATGATTTAGATGTAGATGTGGCTGTAGGAGGAATGGAACAAAGAAAAATACATATGTTAGCAAGAGAAGTTCTTCCAAAATTAGATTTAAAAGCCCCGGTTTGTATACACATACCTTTAATTCATGGAACAGACGGTTCTGATAAAATGAGCAGCAGTAAAGGTAACTTCATTGCTATTGATGATTCTCCAAAAGAAATAAAAGACAAAGTGAATAAAAGTTTCTGTCCTACAGGAGTAACTGAAGACAACCCTGTTTTAGAAATGGCCCATTATTACATATTTGATGAACATGAAAAAATGCTGATTGAAAGGCCTGAAAAATTCGGCGGAAATCTTGAATTAAACGAAGAAGAATTAATTGATATTTACTCTAAAGAAGAATTACATCCTATGGATTTAAAAAATACGGTAAGTAAATATTTAATTGAAAAATTTGCTCCTGCAAGAGAATATATGGAAACCCATTAAAAAGGTGAAAAAAATGGTTAAACATACTATGCGTGTTATTTCAGGATTACAACCAAAACAAGTGGACGAAATGATTGATGAATATCATTTGAACATGCTTCAAAGTGATACCGGAATAATACTGTTTGAAGGAGAACTTGAAGATTTAAGACGTGCAATTAAACATGTAGTGGATGTTACCCTACCACCGGGACCTACAGTAACTGAAATAAAAGAAGCTGTAGATAAATTTGACGTTCAGTTAAAACAGTCAAATGTTGGTCCACAGTTACATGGAACATATGAAGAAATCAATAATGCAGTAAACTTTATTGTTGATTTAATGAAAGAAAGATTAGATATCTAAATTTCTTTCATAACTTTAATTTTTCCTGAAGTATTTCTCTAATTTTTTCCTGTACTTCTTCAACAGAACCTGTTGCATCAACAACGACAATATTTTTTTCTATTTCTAATAAATTCAAATAGTTTTTTCTAGTTTTTTCTAAAAATTGAATATTTTCAAAAGCTTCTTCTTTATCACAACGAGTTATAGCATCTTTTTCATCCAAATCCAACAATATTGTTAAATCAGGACGAGGAGTATGTAAATTAACATCATATATCCAATTTTTATCTACTGATGAATTGTTTTGATAACATATACTTGAATAAAAGGATCTGTCACTTATAATTATCATATCTTTAGATTCTTTTGCTTTTAAAATTTCTTCTTTTAATGTTAATCTGTCTGCTGCAAAAAGTAAAGTTAATCTTTGTTGATTTATATCATTAGTTGATTCTGGATTCATTAATTCATTACGTATGACTTTGCCTATATCAGATGTGGTCGGTTCAACTATTTTATTTGTAGTGTAACCTTCAGATACAAGCCAATCATTTAATAACTCTGTTTGTGTTGATTTTCCAGCACCATCTATTCCTTCCAAAACTATGTACATTTTCTCACCTAATTATAAACTAATTAATATTATGTTAATCAATATTTTAATAGAATGTTATTTTTTTGGAGGGGTTTATTTGACTTATGAAAGATGCAAACTTCTTTCACCAGTTGGTTCTATGGACGTTCTTAAATCTGCAGTTTTCAGTGGAGCAGATTTTGTATATTTATCTGGAACCAAATATGGTGCTAGGGATTATGCAGATAATTTTGATTATGATGAAATTAAAAAGGCAATAAAATTTTGTCATAAATATAATGTCAAAGTATTTGTTACTGTAAACATTTCAATTCTTGAAAAGGAAATCCTTGAAGTGCTTGATTATGTTTATTATTTGTATAATCAGGGAGCAGATGGAATAATAGTTCAGGATATAGGTCTTGCCAGTATTGTTAACTCGTTGATTCCTGATTTAAACATCCATGCATCGACACAAATGACCATTTATGATTATTCATTTATCAAATGGTTATGTGAAAATAATTTTACAAGTGCAAATCTTTCCAGGGAAGTTCCGATTTCCAGAATTAAAGATATTTCTTCTAAACTTAAAAAGTATAATCATGATATTAACCTGGAAATATTTGTTCATGGAGCATTATGTTACTGTTATTCCGGTCAGTGCTTAATGTCTTCTTTTTTAGGCGGACGTAGTGGAAATAGAGGTTTATGTGCACAGCCCTGCAGGATGAGGTATTCTTTTAGGGATTATTACAATACATTACTTGCTGAAGAAAATTATTTGTTAAGTACCAAAGATTTATGCACTTACAAGAATATTAATGAGTTTATAGACGCTGGAGTAAATTGTTTGAAGATTGAAGGTAGAATGAAATCAGCAGAATACGTTTCAAGTACCACTTATGCTTATAAGAATGCTATTGATAAAAAAAATAATGATGATGATTTTTTGTTACTTAACCTTGCGTTTAACAGAGGATTCACTGAAGGATATATTTCTGATAAGGAATCTGGCGAAGTTGTCAGTAGAAACCGTGCAGGTAATCAGGGTTATCCAATAGGAAAAGTTATCCGAAGTAATGAAAATGAAGTAACCATTAAATTTTTCAATAAACGTTTCCCTACAAAGATTGTTAATGGAGATGGTTTGAAGTTTGAACATGATGGTGAAAGTTGTGGAATGTATGTCAGTAAAATCATTTCTCAAAGTAAAAATAAGATTACTCTCAGAATAAAAAAGGGACTTTCTATTGAAAATGAATCAATGGTCTATATCACTTATTCAAAATATCTTAAAGATAAAACTAAATCAATAATAAATGAAGAAAATATCCATAAAAATGATATTTGTTTAACAATTAATGTAAATAATGAATCACAAATGGAAGTAAAAGCATGTTGTGAATTACTCGAAAAACCGTTGTATTTTACAAGTAAAGAAAAATTTGAAAAAGCACAAAACAAACCCCTTACTAAAGAAACAATAAACAATCAACTTCAAAAAACCGGAAACACAAATTACATCATCAGAAAAATAAATTATGAAAACTTCAAAGATGACCTTTTTATGCCTATTTCATCTATAAACAACATCCGAAGAGAATTAATTGAAACAATAGACAAAATAATAATGAATTCATATTTACCGACTGCTCAGGAAAGTAAAGAATGTAAAAACAGAATAAAAAAATTTAAAGAAGAATATTACAAGCATCCAACACAAAAAAAGGATGAAAAATGGAACATTTACATAAATAGTCTTAAACAGGCAGAAATAATTAAAGACCATTCATTTATTGACACTGTATATTATGATGGAAGTTTCAACTACAAAAACATAAAAGATTATATTGAAAACATAAGTTATGATCTGATAAAATTAAATGAACTTATTCCGGAAAAAGAGATAGTATGGATATTACCACAGATATTACTTGATGAAGAGTTACCACATATAAGTGAAATCATAGTAAAACTGAAATTTGAAAACATTGACATAAAAATCCAAACTGACAATATCGGAGTAGCTAAAAACTTAGATGTTGAAAAATATGGAAATCATTTGAACATATACAACAATTACACGATAAAAAAATTATCCGCAGATCCCGGATTTAAAAAACTGATGCTTTCAAATGAAATTTCATATGAAGACATAAAGTTACTGAAAAATGATGGATGCGAATTGGAGTATTCTATATTCGGACATATAGAATTAATGATTACAAAAGACAATTTTAAAGATTTAATAGATGAAGAACTGACAAACACATATTATATAACCGATAAAAGAAACAACAAATACCTGATTAAAAAGGACTGTTACGACAACAGTCACATATATGACTACAGAATACTAAACTTAGAAGATTATCTGGAAAAATTAAGAAATACTGATATAAATAACTTCACAATAGACTGCAGATTCTTCAATAATTCAGATACAAAAGAAATAATAGAACACTTCCAAAAAATTAAAAATTATCAGAAAACAGAAAAATTAGAATTAAACAAAAATAATAATTTCTTCATAGGAAACATAGAAAAGGGAGTGTATAAAAACAAGTAATTTATACAATTCCCACCATTTTTAATCCGATATAAAGAACTAAAATAATATGAACTATTTTTAGTTTTTTAGAATCTACTTTTTTTGAAAGATTTGCTGCATAACCAGCTATCAACGTACTAGTGATTGTTAAAAAAACAAATTGTATTAAATTAATATAACCTATGGAAAATGCTGGCAAGTTAGCTACATTTAGTCCTAAAACAATATATGCAAGCATACCCCCAAGACTTGTTGCAATGATAGATGCTGATGAAGTTCCTATAGCCTTATGTGTCGGATATTTAAGAACTATAGTTAATATAGGTATCATAATAATACCTCCACCAACACCTAAAAGACCACATAATAATCCTCCAATAAGACCCAACATTGCATGAGCAACTTTACTGTTACTTATATTATCATCATTATCAGGATATTTGATTAAAATCATGTTAATTACTGCAACAAAACACATTATTCCGAATAATAACTTAAGAAGAGATACATCCACATGTGTAGATATAAATGCACCAATAATAGCGCCTATAAAACCTAAAAACATAATATAATAAAGAAAAGTTGTTACAACCATTCCATTATCATAATGCTTTTTGGTACTTCTTAACATGGTAACAAAAATAACAGCCAAACTTGTTGCAAATGATACTGGCATTGCAACAGAAGGATCAACTCCATATGCTTCCAACAGATAATATTGAATAGGTGTAAGAATAATTCCCCCACCAACACCTAAAAGACCAGCCATTAAACCTCCAAAACAGCCTCCTACTAATAATAAAATAATATATGTGAAAAAATCCATCAATAACACTCACTTTTAAAAATATTTTTAATCTCTATATACTTATTATATTTGACTATTAATTAATACATTAAACTTCTAGAAAAATTAAACAATAAGTTTAATTAAAATAGTATATAGTATTTTAAGAAAAGAAATGGAGGTGTCAATCATTTACGAAATCGAAGAAATAAAAGGAGTAGGTTCCAAACTAATAAAAAAAATAATAAAAACATACGGAAGCTATGAAAAATTTGAAGAATCAGTAAAAAATTATGATATTGAAAAGTTAATGAGCATACAAGGATTAAGTCAAAAGATAGCATTAGAAATAATTAGAAAAATTCATGATAACAAGAAAAGTGAATTTTTAAAGACAGAACAATCAATAAAAATATACGATGAAATTATTGACAAAATACTTGATTTTACAAATACTGATTATGCAAGAACCAGAGTTCTATTGTTAAATCCTACAACAGACCATGAAAAAATCAGCAAAACACAGGAATTAATTAAAAAAACCATTGAACAAACAAACAATTTAGATTATGCTGTTATAAGACAACTTTATGAAAAAATCAAACCTCTGAAAAATGACATAAAGGCTAAATTCAACGATGAATATGCAATAGTATGTGAAGATTATGAGGATTATCTGACACTGATTAAAAAAGGATTTGATAAATATTGCAACATATTTCCAATAGAAGACCATATGAATCTTGAAGAGTTCGAATTTATAATTTATCTTTATAACAATTACAATGTAGATCCAGGAGAAGCAAATAATATCATGGCAATAAGTAACAGTAGTCCTGACTATGAAATTCAACCTAATATAACATTAGAATATTACAAACAAAACAGGGAAATATTAGAAAATGTATATGAACTAAGACAATACCTTGGAATGGACAGTTACATTGGTGATGCATTAGAAGCACTTGATGCAGTTCAAGTTGAAACTCAAAATAAAATTGCTATCAGAGAAATTATAGAAGAAATTAAAGACGCAGTAAATGACAGACTTAAAAATGAAATTAAAAATGTTGCATTAGAAGGAGATGAAATATTACTCTTATTAAATGATGATGATTTACCTCCAAAATTAATGAACATATTTGATGAAGTGTTAGATGAAGCAAGAGAAGAATTATCTGATAAAACAGGACTGTTATTTGATCCGTTTATTGTAAAGTATCCTGTAGAAATAGATGAAAATGAATTAAAAAGAGTTCAAGAAAACATATCTGCAAATATCCATATGAAAAAATATGAACAGGAATTAAATGCATGCAGTCTTCTGGAAAAATATGGTGAAGAAATCAAAAAAGAAACAAGAGAAATAATAGAATATGATTATCCGTTAACTCTTGCTAGTTTCACAAAATTTTATGATTTGACAATTCCAAAAATAAGTGATACATACCAGTTAAAAGGAAGTTTACATCTAGCGTTAAAACAGGAAGAAAAACTTAACAACACAGAGATGCAAAAAATTGATTACAACTTGGATAAAGAAAACAATATCATCTTATTGACAGGAGCAAATAGTGGTGGAAAAACAACTTTGCTAGAAACAATAGGACAACATTGTATAATGACACATATGGGATTAGGTGTATGTTCTGAAGAAGCTACAATTGCAGAAACAGAAGAGGTTCATTACTTTACTAAAAAACATTCATTAAATGCAGGTGCGTTTGAAACATTTATAACATCTTTCATACCAGTAACTATAGGAAAAGAAAAAAAATTAGTATTAATAGATGAACTGGAATCAATTACAGAACTTGAAGCAGCAATAAAAATTATAATTGGATTCATAGAACATATACAAAATAATGATTCATATGCAATAATAGTTACACATATGGCTCCTGAAATATTAAAAAGAACAGACAACATTAAAATAAGAACAGATGGTATAGAAGCCAAAGGACTTGATGAAAATTATAATTTAATCGTGGATAGAACTCCGAAAATAAATTATTTAGCAAACAGTACTCCTGAACTGATACTTAAAAAGATTTATGAAAAATCAGAAGAACCATTAAAAAGTGTTTACAAAGATATTCTAGATAAATTCTAGAATAACAACTTACTATTTTTTTAAAAGAAATTAAAATTAATATTGCCTGTTTACTAACTCTCCAGATCACAGGTAGATTACCAACATTCCTCACCGAGCAACCCTCGTACCAGGCAATTAACAAAATGTTAACAAAATTAATTATATTAAAACTAGTATTTAGAAATATCGAAAATAATAATAAAGAAAAATTAGAAGCATGAATTTAATACAAAAAAACAGAAACCAAAACTACATAATAAATTCCAAATAAAAAAAAAACAAAACAAAAATAGCAAAAATATAATTTTAAAGGCCGGCAACTTTCCGAAATTCCCATAAGCTTACCACCTATAGTACAAAACAGAACGTAGATAGACTTTATTAC
>OCVV011361039.1_pt1 | contig 29298 bp, 23 predicted proteins | sample 1539721 | NCBI WGS metagenome assembly OCVV01 (sample SAMN02144230, study PRJEB22623) | gut metagenome | biome: sheep rumen | host: Ovis aries | place: New Zealand | reverse complement strand
GATGCTTGCTGATGCTATCGAAAAGGTAGGAAAAGACGGTGTTATCACTGTAGAAGAATCAAAGAACATGGAAATGACTGTTGATACTGTTGAAGGTATGCAGTTTGACCGCGGATACATTTCTTCTTACTTTGTAACAGACCGTGAGCGTATGGAAGCTGATTTTGATGACGCTTACGTTTTGATTTACGACAAAAAGATTTCTGCAATGAAGGATCTTCTTCCAATTCTTGAGAAGGTAGCAAACGCTGGTAAGTCTCTGGTAATCATCTGTGAAGATGTTGAAGGTGAAGCTCTTACAACTCTCGTTTTGAACACAATCCGTGGAACAATCAAAGTTTGTGCTGTAAAGGCTCCTGGCTTTGGTGACCGCAGAAAGGATATGCTCCAGGATATCGCTATTTTGACTGGAGCTACTGTAGTTTCTGAAGAAGTTGGACTTAAACTTGAAACTTGCGGAACTGAAGTTCTTGGTAAGGCTAAGTCTATTAAGATTGACAAGGACAACACAACAATCGTTGGTGGTGCCGGAGCTTCTAAGGCAATCAAAGACCGTGTTGCAGAAATCAAGACTGCTATCGAAAAGTCTACATCATCTTATGATAAGGAACAGCTCCAGAAGAGACTTGCTAAGCTCGCTGGTGGTGTTGCTGTAATCAACGTTGGTGCTAACACAGAAACAGAAATGAAGGAAATGAAGTTCCGCGTAGAAGATACAATCGCCGCTACACGTGCTGCTCTTGAAGAAGGTATTGTTTCTGGTGGTGGACTTGCTTTGATTGAAGCTTCTAAGGCTTTGAACGAAATCCCTGCTGACCTTACAGAAGATGAAAAGGTTGGATTTAAAATTGTACGCCGCGCTCTCGAAGAGCCAATGCGTCAGATTGCAGAAAACGCTGGTCTTGACGGAAGCGTAATTGCTGAACGTGCTAAATCAGAAAAGAAAGGTGTTGGTTACAATGCCCGCACTGGTGAATGGGTAAATATGCTTGAGGCCGGAATTATCGACCCAGCTAAGGTTACTTGTTCAGCTTTGAAGAATGCTGCATCTGTTGCAGGAACTCTCCTCACAACTGAGTGTGCTATTACTGATATTCCAGAGCCTAAGGCACCTGCTGCACCGGCTCCTGATATGGGTGGTATGTACTAATAGATTGCTTCGCTGCGCTCGCAATGACGAGAGCGTTAACGACAAATTTTAATACCAACAGAAATCAGCATACCTTGTGCGTTCTGGTCGCTTATGAGACCGCCCACAGGTATGCTGATTTGCATTACGGGGCCTGCACGGAGGTTTGAAGTAAGGTTATAAAGCCAGCTTCCGCCAGCCGTAAAATAAAACCATCTTGCACCATTCCAGAACCAGGAATTAATGGCAGAAACATCTTCTCCGGCTGTTCCAAGCCAACCAGAATCAGATTCTTTTACACCTGGAGATAATAAGCCGAATCTCATCAAAATAGCTGGCCCTGTCCACACTTGAAAGCGGCTGTTACTCAAAAAGAAAGAAAACACTACTGGAATATTAAGCATGAACGAGAGTGTTGTTGTTGTACGGTTTTCTATTTCGGCAGGAACGGCTTTACCATCATAAAGAAGATGCTGCATCATAAAAAAACTTAGAGTAGGCTGTACTGCGATTTTTGAATAGTTGGGCCAGATAATACCAAAAGAAATAGGATAAACAATAGGTGATGGTGCACTTACAAGAGTGCTTTCAGTATTCAGGTAAAGTGCAGGTTCAAATTGAAGGACAAAATCAAAGGGTAGGGGGGCTGTCGATGGTGAAAATGGACTTTCTTCCTGTATATCAGCTTCCTGCGCATAAATTGCCGAGAAAAATAAAGCTGCTGCCAGAATTAAAAGAGTTCTCTTCACTCCGCGCCCCTATATCAATCTGCTGTAGAGAGTGCGGTCCAGATTTACCTGAAGGAACCCGGCGCGCCCGGTTTTATAGAAAGTAGATTCTTCCCACGCTGCGTACAGAGTCGTGCCGGAAATAACAAAATCAGAGTAAACATAACCCACAGGCAGCTTAGGTAAACGAATTGCTACGGGCATGCCGCTTCTTAAAATGTGACGTCCCGGCAACGCGCCTTCCAAAAACAAAGTACCATCTTCAAAAAGTGCCGCGCTCCAATTTTGCGAAAGAATTGCCGAGGCATGGAGTTCTTTTTCTTTGCTGTTACGAACTGTATTTTCGTAAATCCGTGGCGAAAATCCGCCTGCATTTTTAACGGTAATTTCAAAAGGAAGTTTTGTGTCAAATCCGGCAAGAAGTTTTTTTATTCTATCCGGTGCATCCTTGTAAGCAATCTGTCTCTTGCATTCACGGAAAAAATCAACATCAGTTTCTTCTACTAAAATTGACTCATTTGCAGTAGACGGTGAAATTGCAAGCAGAGGAATTTTTGGCTTAAACTTTATGTAAGAAAATTCATTTTTAATGTCAGAAATTGTTTTAACACTGCAACACCATTCACGGCCGTTCCAGTAAAAATCTGTAACTTCTGAATTCTTTTTCGAAGTAATATTATTCGAATTTATAAGTGGATAAGAAATTTTTGCAGTTGAATCAAACTGAACCAGAAACAGGTGAGCTGAATCATCATTTTTATAATTCGGGTCTACAATTGTATCATTAAAAAAGGAACTTTTATAAACAGAAAACAGGGGAATATTTCCCATAAAAACAAGGTTTCCGGCTGTTCGGTCGTTAAAAAGAGTTACGTCTGGCGAAAGAAAAATTTCATCACCATTAAATTTAAGAACTCCAAGTCTGTTTACAATTGCAAAGGCTGTAATATTATCATTTGTTTCCGCTGAATTATTTGCAGAAGAGATGCGCAGCGTTTCAGTCCATGGTTTTTGTGCCTGCGCTGGTGCATGCTGAGGCTTGTCTATTTGATTAAAGGTAAGGTTTGTAAAATAATACCAGGAATGATTTTTCTTTGTGATTTCAACAGAAACTGCATTTTGTGCAGGGATATTTGCATTCTGTGGGCTTTTTTTACAACCTGCGATGCACAATGGGAATACTGCTGATAAAAGAACACACTTAAGTTTATTCATATCTCTTCCTTATATATCGGTATATAAATATACTCCATATGAATATTTTTTGCACTTAAATATGTAATAAAAATGCCAAATTCTTTTATATCAGAAAGCAGCATTGGAAAGTCTTTTTTGATGGTGATTTGTCCGGTTTGTGCGATTTTTTGATTTTCCGGAATATAGGGAGAAAGGACACAAAGTCCGGTTTGTTCATAGATTTTTTGAGTTGAAATCTGATAGCAGGATGCTGGGGTGAGAAGAGATGCCCGAAAGGTTTCTTCTGAAAGATTTTTGATTATAAGACCTGAGTCGCAGAGCCAGGGATTCGATTTTTCCTGAATTATGGAAATTAGTTTTTGCCAGTTGAAGGTGCTTACATAGCGGGCGGCTTGTCCTTGTGAAATTCCGTTTTGCCTGCAGTTTTTATAAAGACCTTCCATAAGGAATGCGGCAAAGCCTTGTTCCCAACTTACTTTGTTTTGTGACGATGACGGATATATAAAGCCCGCCGGATGAAAATAAATGCATTCACAGCCGTTTTTAAGTAGAGTGATGGGCTGGGCTTGAATGCTGAACGGACAGTTTTTTTGAATTGTGATTTCTAATGAGGTTTCGGGATCAGCGTAAAAAACTGAGGTTCCGTCGTTTTTAGCAATGGTGATTTTCCAGCGGGAAAGAGGCGGATATTCTAATCGCGCAGCAGTTTCTGTTTGTGATTGAGGTGGCCAGTCTGGCAGGCTGATGGATACAGATTCTTCGTCTGCATTTGAATCAAAAAGGGAACATCCGGAAATTAATGCAGCTAGCGTAAAGATTACGACAAATGGCTGGCGGCGTTTAAAAATAAAAAAACTCATACTATATATATAGAATGAGTTTTACTATTTAGTGCAATGTTTTTGAAAAATTATTCGAATTTTGCGATTTCTGCCTGACAAAGCTGGTCGCACACTTCGTTATATTCAACTCCGGCGTGGCCTTTTACCCAGTTCCAGGTTACATTGAGGCCTGCATTCAGTGAATCTAGCTGCACCCAAAGGTCCTGGTTTTTTACAGGCTTTTTGTCTGCAGTTTTCCAGCCTTTGGCTTTCCAGCTTTTTATCCAGGTGGTGATGCCGTTTTTTACATACTGGCTGTCGATATTTACGGTTACGTGAGCACCTGTAAAATCTGGTGTATTGTGAATAACAGTGAGGGCTGTAATTGCTGCCATGAGTTCCATACGGTTATTTGTAGTCATTTTTTCGCCGCCAGAAAGCTGCTTTGCAATTCCGTCTGCAATTACTACAATGCCCCATCCTCCAGGACCAGGGTTTCCGTGGCAGCCGCCATCTGTGTATATTGTGATTTCTTTCATTAAAATTCCTTTTTTACTTGTGATAAGAAGTTGATCCAGGCTTTTGAAAGAAGCTCATAGCCTTTTTCATTCGGATGAATGCCGTCGTAGCACATAAGTTCTTTGTGGCCTTCGAAAATTGTCCATGGATCTAAAAACTGAACGTTGTTTTTCTGAACAAAGTCTGCCTGTGCATTTTTATAGATAAGCTGATTTTTGCCAAGCGTTTGCGCTGTTCCTCCAAGGAAGTTTAGAATGGCAGTTTCATCCTGACCTTTTATGATGGTTTTAAACCAATCGTCGCATACATAAGGAATGAGTCCCATCATAAGAGGGGTTACCTTATTGTCGCGGCAGAGTTTTATCATTTGAGTCAGGTTTTCCAGATATTGTTCAAGAGGAACCTTTTGTATAAGAGTGCCCCAGTCGTAGTCACAGTCGTTTGAACCGAATTCGATAATGCAGAAATCTGCCTCTCCGCCTTTTTCAAAGAATTTCTGAAGCTTTACAAGCCCCTTACTGGTAATGTTCCCATAAATTGAACGGTTATCCAGTTCAAAACCGAGTTCTTTCTGTGCAAGAGTGAGGGAGTCGTTGGGTGTTACATCAAAGAGATTCTTTGATTCCGGGATTGTGATTACACCTTTGAGGATAGAATCACCGAATACGACTAATTTCATGAGACCTCCGTTAAACGATAACACCCTTTGTACTTGGGACGGTGCCGCCGCGGCGAGTATCTATTTCTGTTGCACTGCGGATAGCGCGACTTACAGCCTTAAAGCAGGCTTCGATTTTGTGGTGGTCGCTGCGACCTCGGATTACGTCTATGTGGAGGTTGCATAAAGCTGCATTAGCAAAGCCCTGCCAGAAGTCTTCGAAGCAGTCTGTCTGGAATGAGCCCTGCTTGCCATCCTGTACGCTTACGAGCGGCATGCCTGTAAGGTTTGAATTGCAAACAAGGTAAGGACGACCGCCAAAGTCTACGGCTGCCTGCGCGAGAGTTTCGTCCATAGGGTAAATAAAGAACCCGCTGCGGAAAATACCGGCACAGTTTCCGAGAGCCTGCTTAAAGCATTCTCCAAGTACAATTCCTGTATCTTCTATTGTGTGGTGCTGGTCTACGTTGAGGTCTCCTTTAATTGTTCCGCTCAAATCAAAAAGTCCGTGCTTGCAGAAGGAGCGGAGCATGTGGTCAAAAAAGCCGATAGGGTTTTCTACATCGTATTTTCCAGTTCCATCCAGATTAAGAGTGAGTTCTATCTGGGTTTCACCAGTTGTTCGTTTTACTGTTGCAGTTCTCATAAAAAATTCCTCACAGAGTACACAGAGCAGAAGAGAATATTAGTTTAGATATCCATTCATTACTCTGATTATTCCATCTTTTAATAATACTTCGTTAAAGTTTATAAGTAAACCACAAGGTTTATCAGCTAACTTTAAATAAGTTCCAAGTTGTTTTTTGAATAACTCTGAATTTTTGGATACAGATTTTAATTCTAAAACAACTGTATTTTCTACTAATAAATCAATTCTGTATGCTTCATCTGAAATTTTCTGACCATGAAAGATAACTTCAACAGGAACTTCTGATTCAACATGAAAACCATTTTCTTTCAATGCAATCATAAGGCATTTTTGGTAAACCTTTTCAAGAAGTCCAGGCCCTAGTTCTTTATGTACTGAAATTGCAATTCCAATAATTTTCTCAGTTAATTCATCAAGTTCCTTTTTTGTCAAAAAAAATCATCCTCCAAAAATCCTCTGTGCACTCTGTCGCTCTGTGAGGAATTTTGTTATTACAGCATTACTTTACGTAATTCATACTCAACGATATCTGTTGCACCAAGGCTCTGTAATTTTGGAAGAAGGGTTGGTACTTCAGACTTTTTAACTGCAATTTTGATTGCATAGCCGTTGCCGCCGAAAAGTGGAGAAACTGTTGGGCTCTTCATACTTGGGATGCCCTTAATTAAAGTTTCAAATTTATCTTCGGCACAGTTCATTTCCAGCATTACCCGGCTGCGTGCATTCAGAACTGTTTCAAAGAGCATTTTGAGCTCCAGAATTTTCTGCTTTTTCTCTGGATCTTCCATTGCGGCCTTGCTTGCATACATTCTTGTAGAAGATTCCATAAGAGTGTCTACAATCTTGAGGCGGTTTGCTTTGAGGGAAGAACCTGTAGATGTATTATCAATCAAAATCTGTGCGATTGAATCATCGTTATCCTGTACAAAACCTTCGGAAGTTCCCCAGGTACGGAAAATTGTTCCGTCGATTTTCTTTTCTTCTACCCACTTTTTGCTGAGAGTCTGGTATTCAGTTGCAATTGTAACCGGATTTGCAAGAAGTTTATCAAAATCGCGTGCCTCTGGAATGGCTGCTACAATGCGTACCGGGTCAAAGCCAAGATCCATAATTTCTACAACATCATTTTCTACCTGATTTTCATAAACCCAGTCTTTGCCTGAAAATCCTACATCTGCTTTATTATTTGCAAGAAGAAGGCTTGTAATCTGAGGCTTTACGACCTGAAAAGCAAGATCTTTCTGATTTGTAGTAGGGAAGTAGGTGCGGTCTGGAAGATGGATTGAAATACCTACGTCGCTCAAAAGTTCATAAACCGACTCGTAGATTCTGCCTTTTGCAAGTAAAATTTTTAATTTGTCCATTTTCCTTTTCTCCTTTGCGCTCTTAAGTAATGCGCAATATTTTAAGTATAGTTTCAGTATATAGAAGTATTTGTATTAATTCAATGGTGACATTATTTAGAAATTATTTAGAGTCACCAGTTAGGATTTGCGAAAACGTTTTTCCTGTGTTATAATAAAAGGATAAGTTCAAAAAGTAATAGACGGATGAGTAAAGGTTTCATAAGGAGTTTTTATGCCTATTACTGAAGAAGATTCTTTTTTTATAGAGAACATTGTTAATATCAATAAAACAATAGACAAAATCCTTTTTCATGCGAGCATGGTCCCTATTTTATTTATTCTTCTTACTTATATTGGTGTCTGGTATGTTCCTACCAGCTATGCAATTATCGTTTTTGCCTATACACAAATAGTTGCCACTGTCTGCCGCATATTAAATAGAAGTTTAAGTAAGACTGTTCAATATGTTTCTATGTATCTGGGCTTGATTGCAATTTCAGGTTTTGTATTTTTGCTTGGAATGAAGGGTGTTATTGTCATTACAATTTCCTGGGCATTTGCACCTTTTATAAGTTGTTTTTACTATAACCGAAGGCTCACAAGAATCACTACAATAATCAACTTTCTTTTGACTTTACTTGCATACTGGCTGCGTTCTTCTGCGGTAACAATTGTTATTAACGGGATAAAAAGTCCTTTACGCTGGTTTGTAGAAAATGTTCCGGGTGTAATAATTGAATTTATTTTCGTGTTTCTGGTAACTGATTTTCTTTCTAAAAGAACATATGCAACTTTCCGTCGTCTTATGTCCATTAATGCTGATAAAGATGGTGCCTACAAGCGTTTGAATGAAAAAACTCTGGAGCAGTTTAATACAAATAAAGAGCTTCAGGAAAAAAATGAATATATTGAAAAGCTTAATTCTGAATTGAATTCCAGAAATGCAGGTCTTACAGAAAACCTTCATAGAGTCATTGAGTTTGGTGTTAAGTGTTTTGGAAATTTTGATTTGTTTGGCGTTCAGCATAACTATCACGCTAGTAAATATGTTGAAGAAATCTGTAAAAAACTTCGAGCAGAAGGTCACTATGTAGAAGAACTTACTGATGAAAAAATTCAACAGTTTATGCATTCAGCTCTTTTGCACGATATTGGAAAAGCCCGCATTCCTCAGAGTATTGTAAACAAGGTTGGTAAATATACAGATGAAGAATATCAGATAATGAAAAATCATCCTATGGAAGGTCGAAAGCTCCTTGAAGCCCTGCCTCCTGTAGACGAAGGAAGATTTAATGTAATTGCCAAGGAAATGGCCCTATATCATCATGAAAGGTGGGATGGCAGTGGGTATCCTTATGGAATTTCCGGATTAAGCATTCCTCTTTGTGCCCGTATTATGGCAGCTGCTGATGTTCTGGATGCTTTGATTAGTCCTCGGCTTTATAAAGACCCTGTAACAGTTGAAGAGGCTATGAAGATATTTGAAGAAGGTAAAGGGACTTTGTTTGAACCATGCATTGCAGATGCTGTTCTTGGGCTTAAAGATGACATTATTATCATAGACCGTGATTTTAAAACTTATGAAGCTGCTGATTTTGCTGATAATCTAGAATTATGGCAGAAATATCATCCGGAACTGAAAAAGTTTAAATTAAAAGGAAAAGAAAAATGAGTGCAGGAATGAGTGTAATTTTATGTATTGTTGCAGGTGTTTTATTGCTGGTAGGCTTTTTGGGAACCTTTGTTCCTGTTTTGCCTGGTGCTCCTCTTGCCTGGGCTGGGCTGCTTGCTGCTTATTTTTCTGAATATACTGATATTTCTGTTTTATGTTTGATTATTACAGCTGTAATTGCAGTTATAGTTTCTGTTGTAGATAATATATTCCCTGTTGCAATGACTAAGAAATTTGGTGGCAGTAAATATGCTACGACCGGGGCTACTGTAGGGCTGATTGTAGGTTTTTTTACAGGGCCATGGGGTATTATTCTTGGGCCGTTTTTTGGTGCACTGATTGGCGAGTTTATTAACAAAGAAGGCCGGAACGAAGGTGTTTTTAAGGCAGCGTTCGGGGCTTTTATGGGCTTTTTGCTGGGCACTGGACTTAAGATGATTACCGTTCTTGGCTTTATATGGGTGTTTGTGATTTCTTTTTTTAGATAAAAAAGATTGTCGGGTCAAGCCCGACAATGACAGTTGTGTAAAAAAAAGAGCGCTCCTTGCGGAACGCTCTTTCCCCCTAATTTATATAAATCCGTAAGATTTATTTCTATTCAATGATGAATTTGTCTTTTCCTGCTCCACATTCAGGACACTTGTAATCTGCTGGTACATCTGCCCAAGCAGTTCCTGGAGCTACATTGTTTTTTGGATCGCCTTCATCTTTATCGTATACATGTCCGCAGTTATCACATTGCATTCTTTCCATATTCAAGTCTCCTCACCAAACATATTTTCTGTGTAACTTTAATTATAACATTGATTTTCAGAAAGTAAAGTTATTTTTTGTTTTTTTATTACACGTTTTACTATGGATTGCTTCGCTACGCTCGCAATGACGGAAGCAATCTGTCTAAAAAAAGATGGAAATATATAACGGTTTATTATATAATAGAAGATATAATAAAATATATGGGAGAGTTTAAATGAAAAACTGTTCTTCAAAATTTCATTCAATCCATAACTTTTTAATTACTATACTTCTGTTAGGGGGGGGGCTATTCGCAGCAGCGGGGCTGGCTTCCTGTGAAAACTTTCTTGATGGCGGCGATGTAAAGCGCGAAATCGAAGACGCTATTGCCTATAACAATGCAAAACAGCTTACGGTTTTGCTTTCTGCACAGGAAGGTACCGGTTCAACTCTTCCTAGTGGAAATTATACTGCTAAGCAGGGGTATGACTTTGAAATCAGCTTTTCAGAAAATCCTGCTTATAGCTTTGTAAAGTGGACTGCTGTTTCAAGGACAGATTCAAAAACCGAAATAACTGATGGAATTACTTTTGAAGATAAATACTCATCTGTAACGAAAGTAAAAATTACAAACCTTTCTGATTCAATAAAAATTGTTCCGTTATGTGAAAAACGTATCGAAGTTTACGGAGAGCCGAATCCAAGGTACGAGCCTATTGGTGTAAGCCGAGACCGTTCAATTACCGTAAACTTTACAAAAGAGCTTGCGGTAGAAAACTTTTTCTTTGATGAGACAGAAATTCCAGCTGATGCTGAAGAAATCAAAAAAGATGAAGAAGGAAAAATCTGGGCTTATATTTACGAGGGCCAGACTTATCTTAAAAATGTTTCTATTACAAACAGTGATGACTATTCAATCGCAGAACATTTTACCTGCCCTGTAGTAGAAGGAAAACTTCTTACAATTGGTGTAGATAAAACAAATCCGATAAAATTCAATGCTGAGGAAATTCGTAAGACCGTAAAGGTTTCCTTAAGTAAGAATATTACAGATACTCTTGGTATAAAAATGAATGCCGAAAAATCCTGGAACTATCAGATTACTGAGTCTACGGATGAAAAAGCAACTGTAACTCTTACCAGTGTTGCAGCAGAAGGTTCTGTTTATCTTGCCGGAACAAAGGATTATTCTCTTGGACAGAAAATTACACTTTCATTTACAGAGGATGCAGACTATCAGTTTATAAAGTGGGATTATGATTCTTCAATTATTTTTGTTGCTGAGCCTGAGTCTGCAAATACAATAGCTACCGTTCTGGATAAAACTTCTGGAGAAGACTCTACGCAGATAAAGGCTGTATGTGCTCCGCGCCTAAGGGTTACTGAGTACAGTCCTGTTACAGACGGGGCAACACAGACAGTATGTAAAAACTCTTCTATTGTAATTAGTTTCAATCATAAACTTCCGACATCAGAAGAAGACCTTGCACAACTTCAGAATATTTCAATTACAATAGGTGGTGCTCCTGTGAAATCAAGCTTTACGGCTCCTGTAATAAATGAAGATACCATTACATTTGCAGCAGACAATTCAAACATGCTTGATGTACCTGCGGGCCAGAAAAAGACTGTTTCGGTTACAGTTCCTGCGGATTTTTATTATACACTTGAAGATGGCACTAAAATAACTTACGGCGGAAACGGAAAATCTTTTGATTATAAAATTGATGATACAACTCTCGACAAGGCAGAAATTACCTTTGCTGCGGCAAATGGTTCTGGAGAACTGACAGCAGCCAGCGGTACAAAAAAATATTCAATAGGACAGGAAGTGCCACTTATATTCGTACCTGCAGATGGCTGGACCTTTAACGGCTGGTCAGTTATGTGCGGCGGGCAGCCTGTCGATGAATCAAAAATCAAAATTGCAGATGTAAATGCTCTTAGTACAAAACTTACTGTTTATGAAGCATTGACAGGAGTTACTGTTCGGGCAAAAACAAGCAGATGTCTTGAAATCAGTGAAACTTCTCCTGCAGCTCAAACAAATCCAAAAGATTCTTCTATTATAATTAAATTTAATAAGGATCTTGCAGCAGAATGTGCATCAGCTTCAATGCTAAATAAAATCGAAATCAGTTCAGATGTAAAGCTTGATTCTTATTACACAAAGCGCACGCTCAGCGGTGATACAATTACAATAGAAAATACCTCTCCGCTTTCAGTTCCAAAGGGAACTACAAAAGTTATTACGGTTACTGTGCCTTCTGATTTTTATTATGAAAATGAAGGGAATAAAATAAATCTGACAGAAAAATCTTTCAGCTTTAAAGTTGACTACACAACAAATGCAAAAGCAAAGGTGACCTATCAGGTTATTAACGGTGAAACAGATTCGGCTTTTTCTCCTGCTGATGTTGCGGGTACAATAGAAGGTTTGGAGTCAGCTTACCAGGAATATAATATTGGCGAAGATGCTGAGCTTTCTTTCGCTTTGAATACAGGTTATCAGTTTTATGGATGGAAGCTTACAGATGCCGATTCTGCAAATGGTTTAATATCTAATCAGGTAAGTTTTAAGGATTCATCTTCAAAAGACCTTCAGCCAACACTTGTGTTTAATAAACCTATAAATAATCTTGTTGTAAATGTAATTTGTTATAAGAGGCCGGTAGTTTCTACTGCAACTGTAAGTCCATATGATTCTAACTCTGCTACAGAGGTTCCAAAAAATACTCCTATTGTCATAACTTTTGACCATGCGATTTCTAGTGAAACAAAAGATGAAATTATCATAAATTATTCAGCAATCGCAAACTTTAATAAGGAAACATATTTTTCTACAACAATCAGTGATGATAACAAAACCGTTACTCTCACTCCAATAAAAATGCTGCCTCTTGAGCATGCTTATGAAACTGTAAAGGTTACAGTGCCATGCGACAAAGTATATTATCTTGATGAAGAGAGAAATGCAAAAATTACTACAGCTGATTCTGATTTCAGTTGGTTGTATAGAATTAATAGTTCTACGATGAGTAAAACCACAGTAAAATTTGCAACTACAGATGCAGCTGTAACCGGCAGACAGATTAGTGCTGGAGGAGTTCTGCATTCGAGTGGAACTACACAGGCCCTGAATGTTGAACAGATTGTAAAACTTGAATACCCATCATATGATGGCTATCAGTTTGCCGGCTGGAAGGTAGAAGCTGGCACAACAGGTTACACGGTAGAACCAGATGATTATGTTACAAATGGTACAATTACTGTTAAGGCAGGAGATAAGACTTATTTTACTCTTGTAATTGATGAATCAAATCCTGCAAAGGCAATAATCACTTCTTATGACGCTATAGGAAATGGAACAGATGGATATGGTATAGCAGTTTTAGCAAAAGATGTTGAGCTTCCGGTTCTTACAAAAGCTGAACCTACGGCGGATATAAATCCAAAAGATTCTAAGATTAAATTGACCTGTAATAAATCTTTTGCAGCTGAATGTGCTACACTTGAATTCTTGAAAACAATTGAAATTACACTTGATGGACAGGATGTTGGTACTTTCTTTGAAACACGAAAATTAAACGAAAATACAATTGAAATAGAAAATACAAAACTATTGGATGTTACGGGAAAATCAACAAAAACAGTTAAGATAACAGTTCCAAATACTTTCTATTATGAAAATGACGATGGGCTGAAAGTTTATCTTTCTAAACCACAGTCTTTTAGCTATAAGGTTGATTCATCTACAAATGCATACGCTGATTTAGATTTTGATTGTGGGGAAAACAGCGGATTAATTAATTTATCAGATGAAAAATATTATCTTGGAACTACCAAAGATTTGAAGTTTACTCCATCGGCAGGATATAAGTTTGTAAAATGGATAGTTTATTATATAGACGAAGCTGGTAATTATCTAAAAGATGTTGATGATGAAGATATTTTTGTAGATGATTATAATTCTACTTCTACAAAACTTCATATTAATTCTATTGCTGATGATGAAACTATTGCAAAAGTAAAAGTTTATGCTCAGTCATATCTTGAACCTGTAGTCCAGAGTGTAAAAGTAAATGGAAAAGTAGATTTATTTAGTTTGAATTCTATAAATTGTGATAATAAAATACATTTTGTTTTCAACAAGGCAATGGATGTGTCTTCTTTTAGTTTATCTCGTTTAGGTTCTATAACAGTAACAAAGAGTGGAAATAATGGAACTCATTATGAGGACTACTTTGATGTTTCTTGGGTAAATCCTAAAGAGTTTATTCTTACACCAAAAAACACGATAAGAAATCTAGTTCCTAACTCAACGGATTTATTATCTATTACAATAACACTGAATGCAAATAGCCGTTCATTAAAGGATTCTGAATCTCATGAACTTTGTTTGAGTGACGCTATTTATAATTCTTTTTCAATAAATTTTACGATTGCTGGTACAACGGAAACAACCCCTCCTGTAATTACTGATATTAATATGTATTCAACAGATGACACAAGTGATTATTACTTTAGGAAACTATCTGATACTGCATTCTCAAAATGGACTAATGCCTCATTTACAGGAGAAGAGGGGCTAAATTACAAGGATGGAGTTTTTAATCAAAATCATGTTTCATCTGTATACATTGTAATCTCTGGTTACGATTCTGATAGTGGAATTAAGGAAATTCAGGTAACTGAAACATATTTGTGTAATTCAAAAAATCAAGCTGTAGTACAATCAGATGTTACTCATAAATATGAGAGCAGTCCAATTGCTTCAAAGCTTGATACCACAGGAAACCTTGTGAAGACATATTCAATTTCTTATCATTTTGATTCAGAACACACTATGGAAGACGGACTTTTTTCAATAGATGTAAGTTTCTTGGATAATGCGGGAAATCAAAGTGAGAAAAAAACATATTATGTAATAAAAGATACAAGTAATACAACTACTCCAGTAATAAAAACTCCAGGTGATATTGATTATCTTATTCCAGTTTATAATGATGAAAATAATTGTTATGAAATGGATTACTATTTTAATACTTTTAAACCTGGGACTGATTATTATTTTGAAAATATTAATACAAATTATCATTATGTCACTCAAAGATATATTACAGTTATTCTAAAATCAGGAAATAGAAAATATGAAATCTATAAAGGAGATATCGAAGACACTGGTGATATAGCAGATGTTATTAATTCCGCTTTTTCTGGAAGAAAACGTAATGTAGATATAGATGAAGAATTAATCATAAAAATAAAAGAAGAAAGTGGGGTTGAAGGAGAATTTTCTATTCCTTTATACAAGCGTTCATATATTGCAGGTAAGGCAAGCCATAGTATTTATTTGTATGATCAGGTTTTGCCAACTTATAAGACAGATAAAGATGAAGTCATCGTTTATTTTTCTTATACGCCGGAACCAGCAAAAGATGAACTTATAAAATATTATTATGGTTCCACTGAGCAAATTGAACCAGAAGTGGGAAGAATTTCTTATTTATTTTGTTGTTTAAAAACTGAGATTGGTAGTTCTGAAATATACAGACCTCTTTATCTTAATAAGCCTTATATTTTCTATAATGGGGTTGATAAGCCTGAAAGCGATCCTACAGTTCGTTTCCCAACAATAACACTTCCAGATACAAGTCTTGAATCTGGTGAAATTCAATATGAGCCTAATACAGGAAGAGCAACTTTTAGTATTAATTTGAATTATCCGGATGACGGGTATGATTATTCGCAATATACCTACATATTATATATAGGCGATGGCGAGCTGGTTACCTATAACGGTAGAGATGAGGGGGATCAGTGTTATTCAGATACTTCAAAAATAACAACATGGACAGGAAGAACTCCTGATGTATATTTAATTGCGTATAATTCAGATTGTGAAGAAGTTGCAAGAAGCGAACCTCAGCAATTGGATTTAACAGTAGTGGACAATCATTCTCCTGTTATGTATTTGTATGGAAACAATCACCAATCATATAATTCTATTAATAATTATCATTATATGTATTCCCAGATTCTGTATGCGTTTACTCCATATGATTACAATGAAAAAAAAGAAAGGGCGTATAATCTTACATCTGTAGACTGCTATTTTGTTCCTTCTTCTTATGGAAAAGCTCTATCAAAAGAGTATGTTACAAGTGGATTATTTAAAAAGGCTTCGCTTTCCTTATCTGAAAACTATAGAAACGATGGCTGTTTTTCAATTCCGTATGACGGTATTGATTTTGGTCGTTATTATGTATATTTCTATCTTGAAGATAATTCTCCTTTGCATAACTGGAGTATAACGCCAGGTTCATATCCACTTGTATATTATGTAGCAGATTATGTTCCGGATATTGCTGTAGACACTGGAAATGACAAAATCAATATATCTGCTCCAACATATACAGATAAACTTGAAAGAACAAGTGATTTCCCTCAGTCAGGGACTCGAAATGGGCTCGACAACAGACAGTATATTCATTCAAATTATGCAATTATACAAGTACTTGAAGATAATAAATGGACAGAATCTGTAGCTTGTTCAAGCAGGGAGGGGCCTGGCGAGATGACAAATAATAATACTGCTTATTACTATAGTTACTATTATGACGATGATATTTGGGTTTATTCAGCTGATTGTGATACTTATTCGGGAAAATTTGTGCGAGTTAATGTGAATTTTACATCTACAGATGGCCAATGGCAATATCCAATTGGAGGAAATGAATTTGATATCGTTCAAAGCCAGCCTAAATTCATTTACCCGGATTATTCGCGTTATAAAGGCACTGAAAACGAAATCATCTGCAAGAACAAAAACTGGGTTGAAGGCTCAAACGGCTATCAGATATTTACAGATAATCCTATGTTTGTTCATACGTTGCATTGTTCAAGAAATCTTAATGATGTTTTGAAACTTGAAAAGCCAAATGCAACAAAACAAGAAAAAATCAATGAATGGGAAAGCCGTGCTCAGGAAACAGGTATAGTTTCTTATTCTGGTAATACTGCTACAAGTTTTACATATGGAAGTGACTGTTACAAAGAAATTCCAGAAGGAAATTATTATGTTACAATTGCCTACTTTGCCGATGGAACAATTCTCATGGGTGATGTAAAACAGAAGTAAGTATTGTCCTGTACAAAATTAAACTCCACTGTGTTAGATTTTCATCTACACAGTGGAGTTTTTTCGTTTTAAGAAAGTTGGATATTATTCTGTTATTTTGATGTAAAACTTTCAACGGGGATTTTCAAAAGGACTGAAATTTCTTCTGCAGTGTATTTCCCATCTGCTAGAAATGCTTTTGCAGCTTCTATAGCTTTCTTCTGTGCGCCTCGGTCTTCAAATCGATTTATCATATCGTCTACTTCTTTTTCTGTCATACGAGTACCTCCAGAACTTGCTTTTTCATTATTTATTTCTTCAAGAATGAGCTCAACTTCTCTGTTATTTTGAGACATAACGGTGAATAAGTCAATAATTTCACGGGCGTGTTTATAGTTATTCGTACTTAAAGGATAAGGTCTTCTAGTTCGTAATCGTCTCAGAAGTATTGCCACATAGCGAAAATCACTGGTAAAACTTTGAATTTGCTTATCAGTTAGCCATGCTAGTTCAAATACATTGATCTTGTAATCACTAATAAAAGGTTCTAAGTCTGTAGGTACATTTAAAATCTCTTTTAGTGACATATGCTTTTTCCATCTTCTTTTAGTACCAAAATACAATACCAGGGTAATTACAGGATAACATTTATCTTTAAGTTCTTCATTCAATTGATTACGATAAGCAGCTCCATCATAGCCAATTACTCGTAACGGCATAAATTTATCTGGCTTCATCTGATTTTCAAGTCCAATAAAACTGATTCTGATTTCACCGTTATTCCAGATTTTTGCAACATCACGTTCCTGGCCGTGAATCTTCTTCTTATCCATTTTGTAATACGAAAAAGTCTGTGCATCAGTCAGGTCATTTTCATCTACAACCTTTCTACCCTCAAAAAGTAATACATTTACGATGTCTGCAAATACATCATTATAAGATTCCAAAGTCTTTTGAACTTTATCTTTCTCTGCCATATTAGCCTCCGGGAAATTTTTATTATTGAATATATTTTCCTATAGTTAATATGGAGTGACTTTTACGATTTTATGCAGTTTTTTTGTTTTTTTTCTCATAAATTTTTCTAAAAAACTGCATAAAAAGTAAAAAGTGTCTCTATTTATATAGTGCAAGAATTTTTTTTTCTGACTCTACTAACTTGGAGGACACTTTTTTATTGCTCCGTTATGTGCTAAAATACTTGAAGATGAGGAGCAAAGAGCTTTTTTTTGAGTTTTTGATTTCAAATAAGGCTGCTAGTAAGTATACATCAACATTAGACGGTTACGTAAAAGATGCAAAACGTAACATGCAATGGAGGATGCAGTATATGACATGGGAACGACAAAGAGCATATGATTTTGACGCTGGAAAAGAGGCGGGACAGAAACAGAAAGCCATTGAAGATGCAAAAAGTTTCTATGCAAACGGGGTATCTATAGAACTCATTGCAAAATCATTGAAAATGACGACAGATCAGATTCAAGATATTGTAAAAGATGTAGAAATTATATAAATGGGAAATTAAAAACGCCACTGTGCAGATTTAAACTCACACAGTGGCGTTTTTTTCATAAATTTCATCAAAAACTTCATAAAAAAGTAAAAGTGTCTCTATATTAACTAGAGGAAATTATTATCAAACTTCAAAGTTTTACAAGTGATTTTCGCTATGTTGCAATTATGCTTAGACGTCTTCGAACTGGAAAGTCATATCCCATGACTGATCCCAAATACAAACATGCTCGAGAAATCATTGAGTTATTCCGCGTTATGTCACAAAACAACAGAGATGCAAAACTCCTCATAGATGAAATGAAAAATACAAGCATAAAATTATTTGGATTGCTTCGTCTTCGGTGCGGTACATTTCGTGCAGCTTTGGCTTTTCTATTTTGCCGACGGCACAACGCTCATGACCGAAGTAAAGCAAAAGTAAAATGTGTTTTTGAAACTGCTTCCCCGGTCACACCGGGGAAATTTAATTGGTTATTTAATTACTTCTACGCCGCTGACTATTTCTTGCACCTGTTCTCTTGTCATTTTTAAGGATTTTGCAATGAGTTCTATTGAGGCACCGTTGGCATAGAAATTCTTTGCATCTTCAATGGCTTTTGCTTCCTGTCCATCCTGGAATGCTTCTGCCTTTTTTACGGCGATATCCATCTTGTAATCATATTTTGCGCAGAGCATATTAATTACCTCCCGAGACTTTCGATCCAGATATTCTGTTAGAATTCCTTCTTCCATGGCCTGATATATGGCCTTTCTGAATGACCGCTTAATGCGCAACTCATTGTAGTTCTGTTCGACTATCTCAATGAATCTACAGTACTGTTCAAGAATATCACAAGTTTTTGCAATCGGCAACTTTTTTGAATCTGAGCAGTTTTTTACTTTTACTACGAGTTCTAATTTGCTGGAATCTTTTGTATAAAAGGCATCAGACAGATGGAGTTCTACTTCAGGCGGCATTGGCTTTTTACCTACATAAACAACATAAAAATCTGGATTTGGTATTTTGTAGACCTTTTCCGCATATCGCTGATGGATGGGAACAATACCTTCATAGATCCTAGTGACGTACTCTAGGCATCTAAATGGCATATTTTCGTTGATTGTAGATTGATGTTCTACCAGAACAATCAGTTTGCCATTGATTTCCCAACTTACGTCATTGTTGAATGTTTTGTAGAGTGTCTGTTCAATTACCTTTCGTTCCAGTTTTACTTCATCAAGACTGTAGTTGTTTCCTGAAAGCGCGTTGTACAATTCCAAAAAGTTTTTCTTGCCATCGCGGTCGCTGCCAAATAAGTCCGTGAATACAGAATCCTTGTACTTGCGATTAAATAATTTCATATTTAAGGCCTCTTGTTTATTAATGTCAGAAATAAAAATTCCTGCACTATATAAATAGAGACACTTTATCGATTTTATGAAGTGAATTTGGGGAATTTGTTTTTTTTGCAAAAAAAATCCGACAAAACCTGTTTTATGAGATTTTGTCGGAAGTTATTTTATGAATTGCTTCGATGCGTGGCGATTATTTACGAATCAGCCTGCATTACCTTGAATGGGTCTTCGGTGCGGTACATTTCGCGCAGCTTTGGCTTCTCAATTTTACCTGTAGGGTTGCGTGGAACCGGCGCAAAAATGATTTTGCGAGGTCTCTTGTACTTTGGAAGCTCCAGACAGAAGTTGTTTACGTCTTCTTCAGTACAGGTGTAGCCCTGTTTTACTTCTATAATTGCAGCGGCGATTTCTCCAAGACGCTTATCAGCAAGGCCGATAACTGCAACGTCCTTAATTGCTTCCATTTTGTGGAGGAAGTCTTCAATCTGAACAGGGTAGAGGTTTTCACCACCTGTGATGATAACATCCTTTTTGCGGTCTACCAGGTAGATAAAGCCGTCCGGATCCATCATTGCCATATCACCTGTGTAAAGCCAGCCTTCGTCATCCATAACTTCTTTTGTTGCTTCTGGATTTTTGTAGTAGCAGACCATAACACCGGGACCGAATACGGCAAGCTCGCCTACATCGCCCTGTTTAACTTCCTTGCGGTTTTCATCAACAATTTTAACCTTCCAGCCGTAGCCTGGAATACCGATTGCACCGATTTTGTGGTCGTTGCCAACTCCAAGGTGAACACAACCTGGTCCGATGGATTCTGAAAGTCCGTAGTTTGTGTCGTAATCGTGGTGAGGGAAGTATTTTTTCCAGTCTTCAATAAGCTTCTTTGGAACCGGCTGGGCACCAATGTGCATAAGGCGCCACTGGTCAAGGTGATAGTCACTGATTTTGAGGTCGCCGCGGTCGAGGCTGTCGAGAATATCCTGTGCCCAAGGTACCAGGAGCCAGACGATAGTACAGCGTTCATCAGAAACGGCTTTGAGTACGATTTCCGGTTTTGTTCCGCGAAGAAGAACGGCCTTGCTGCCCGAAATGAGTGAGCCGAACCAGTGCATTTTTGCACCTGTATGGTAAAGCGGCGGAATACAAAGGAATACGTCGTCCTTTGTCTGGCCATGGTGCTTCTGTTCAACTGCAGCCGAGTGCATGAGGGCGCGGTGCTTGTGAAGAATAGCCTTTGGGAAACCAGTTGTTCCTGAGCTGAAGTAGATTGCAGCTTCATCGTCATCTGTAAGTTCAATGTCCAGATTTTCTGATGAGTAGTTCATTACAGATGAAATGTAATTTTCTGAGAAAGTTGGAGTAAGACCTTCGCCAACATAAATGAGAAGGCGGCGGTTCATGATTTTTTCAGAGATTGTTTCGAGACGGCCGATAAATTCTGGCCCAAAGAAAAGTACTGAGATGTCGGCAAGGTTGAGACAGTAGTCAATTTCGTCTGAGGCATAGCGGAAGTTGAGAGGAACAGCGAGGGCACCAGTTTTAAGGATACCAAAATAGATTGGAAGCCATTCAAGGCAGTTCATAAGAAGGATACCAACTTTGTCGCCCTTGCGGACGCCGCGTTCGAGCAGGTAGTGTGCACAGCGGTTAGCCTTTTCGTTAAAAATGCGCCAGCTGATTTCGCGGCGGTAAGGCAGGTTTGGTTCCGGTTGGGTAAGATCGAATTCCTTCCAGGTCATGCGGCGGGTATCTTTTACTTCCGGGTTTAATTCTACAAGTGCGCAGTCGTTTGCATATTTTTCTGCGTTTGATTCAAGATATTTGGTGATTGGCATTTTATTCCTCGATTCTTTAATAATACTTAAGAAAATTATAAATCATAAAGGAGAAAAATTAAAGGGAGATTTTTCGTATTATAGAAATAAATTATTTGTTACGAATGTCATTCTTATCTAGAAAAAACAAACTATTTTCTTTATTATGCAATTGTGAATAATTCACAAAATTTAAAAATATCAGGAGTAAAAAATGGATATTTTAAAGAATCTTTTTAAGACTACGGCTGCAGCAATGGTACTTATTCTGTTTGCTGCTTGTAATTTTGAATTAAAAAGTGATGGCTCAAAACCTTCACCTCAAAAAGAAGAAGTTCCAACCGAAGAACCTGCAAAAAAAGAAGTTGCAGCAACTTATGTAAACAAAGATGCGGCAATGTTTGGTGTAGAGATGAAAATTGATTTCTATACCGATGGTACCTGGCTTGCTTATGATGATGTTATGGACGAAGAAGGGGCTTCCATAGCACTTGTTGGCTTGTATAAAGGTACTTATGAAGGAAACGCTTCTGAAGATGGTACTTTGAAAATTAAAATCGCAAATTATTCTGATGCTGCAAAACTAATTGAAGCAGATAAAATGTTTGAGCTTCTGACACAACTTGAAAGCAAGTTTAATTTGGAAACTGCAGAACTTCCTGTAAAATACGAGGTTAAATGGTCTGCTTACGAAAATCCGGAAGAAAAATCATGTTCAGTAGAAAAAGGTAAATTAACTTTGCTTGGAGGCGATTTCTTCAGAGATGGTTATACTCCAGATGAAACAGAGACTGATCCGATTGATGACCCAGAGAACGATAATCCTGTTGAAGAACCTGAGGTAACAAAAGAAATTGTTGCTAGATATCTGGGATATGATGATATAGGAAAAGTCTTTATTGAGCTATATAAAGACAGAAGCTTCCTTGCTTATGATGAGATTTATTTTGGAAATGACGTTTTAATGCTTCTTGATTTGTATAAGGGTACATATGAAGGAAAGCCTGCTGAAGATGGAACTATAAGTTTTAATATTACACATGTTTCTTCAGTTATTGGGCAGTCTAATGCTAATTTGATAGCCTTGATGAAGGCACAGCAGGAAGAAGCTGGCGAGAATGCTGTTTATCCTATGAAAGTTAATAGTGAATGGGTGGAATATCCAATCAGTGCAACTGTCATTGTTAAGAACGGAAGAACTAAGGTTTTAGGATTTGATGTTGTAAGAGAGGGGACTGAAGAATCTGGTAATTCTTCGGAAGAAATTATAGATGAGGTAAAAACTCTTTTTGCTGCTGCAGATTGTACAAAAGATGTAACTCAACTTTCACTTTCAGATGGAAATTGGACAATGAAGAAATATCTTGTGTCAGACAATAATGGACGCATAATGAAAAGTATGTATAGTACTATTTTGAGTAATTTTACTGAACCAGAACAGGAGATGATTCATTCCTGGGAGCTTTCAGATGAAGAATTGGAGGAAATGAATTTGACAGCCTCTGCAGAAGATTATGTGTTCTTAAAGATGCCTGGAAGAACAATTAGCATAAAAGAATATGATTTTTCTGTAGATAAAACACAAGATGGCTCGGATGAAAATAAGATTAAGATAACAAAGAACGTTTCAACTTTTATTCTTTCAACTGATGGCGATGTATTTGTTAAGAAGTTTAATAATATAACATATGATGTATATAGATTACCGAGACCTGAATGGAAAGGAAATTATGCTGTTATTCAAACTGAACAAGAATTAAATTACGATAAAGATAAAGGTTTGATATCTGATATGGTAATTTCCGGAAGTAATAAATATGAATGGAAATCTGATACGGAACAAGTAAAGATTTTTGGTATTGAGAAAAACGTAAAAGATGAAAATTCAATTTATATTATGAAAAAAGAATAAGTGTTTTGAGATAAAGCAAAGAGCAGGGGCGGCCGCAGGCCGCCCCTGTCTTTTTGTAGGAGAGTTTCTTAAGATTAATCGTCAAGCTTTGAGGCGCCCCAAGCGTGGAGCAGCGCCGAAGGCGGCCACTGGAGCGAACGAACGAAGTGAGTGAGTGAAGCGGCTGAGCGTTAGCGAACTGCGGAAGGCGTGTGACTCTTTGATTGTGGGCTGAGATGATGTTATAATGAATTGTTATGACTTTTAAGATTGAAGATAAATTTTATTTGGATGGCGAGCCTTTTCAGATTATTTCGGGGGCGATTCATTATTTTCGGGTGGTACCTGAGTATTGGCGGGACCGTCTGGAGAAGCTTAAGAATATGGGCTGCAACACGGTTGAGACTTATATTCCCTGGAATTTTCATGAGCCTAAGAAGGGGGAGTTTTTGTGGGAGGGGCAGCACGATGTATGCCGTTTTATTGAGACTGCTCAGGAGCTTGGACTTTATGTGATTGTGAGGCCTGCTCCTTTTATTTGTGCTGAATGGGAATGGGGCGGACTTCCTGCCTGGCTGCTTGCTGAAGATGGTATGAGGCTGCGCTGCTCTTATGAGCCTTTTATGAAGCATGTGCGCGAATATTATGAGGTTCTGCTTCCAAAGCTTGTGCCTTTTCAGATTGACCATGGCGGAAAAATCATTTTGATGCAGATTGAAAATGAGTACGGCTACTATGGTGATGATAAGGCTTATCTCAAGTGGCTGGCTGATTTGATGCGTTCGCTTGGCGTGTCTGTGCCTTTTGTAACTTCGGACGGGCCTTGGGGGGCTGCTTTTAAGACTGGTCAGCTTGAGGGGGCGCTTCCTACTGGGAACTTTGGCTCTAATTGTGAAAAGCAGTTTAAGGTGATGGAGCCTCAGATGGCACGTAAGGGGCCTCTTATGTGCATGGAGTTCTGGGCCGGCTGGTTTGATGCCTGGGGCAATAAGTTTAAGATGCGGTCTGTGCTTGGAATGAATAAAAAGGATTATGAGTACACTATCAAAAACGGGCACAACATTAATATTTATATGTTTCATGGCGGCACGAACTTTGGTTTTATGAATGGTTCCAACTATTATGGTAAGCTCACGCCGGATACTACTTCTTATGATTATGATGCGCCGCTTAGTGAAGACGGCAGAATGACGAAGAAGTATTTTGCCTTCCGTGAGATTTTGAAAAAATATAGGGATGTGCCGGAGGTTGAGTTTTCGACAAAGATTGAACGCAAGGCATATGGTGAGGTTCGGTGGAGCCAGTGCGCGGGATTATTTGAGAATCTTGGAGTCATGTGCGGTGTGGAATGTGATAGCGCGGATGGTATTGAGGCGTCGGGAATTGGTCGAGGGGGCGAGCTTTCTGAGAGTGTCACTGCTGGAGTCATAAAATCTGTTTATCCGCTTTCTATGGAACAGGCCGGGCAGAGCACGGGGTATATTCTATATAGAACAAAGCTTGGTGAGGATGAAGTTGCAAAGAGCGTGATGTTCAAAAAATGCGCCGATCGGGTTCAGATTTTTGCTGATGGAGCAAAGGTTGTGACTGCCTTTGACACAGAGATTTGCTCGGAAGGGCACGGAGTGTGGCCTTTCAATTATAAGGAAGGAAAAGAGTGGAAGTTTAAGTGCGGGGCTGGGGCTCAGCTGGACTTTCTGGTGGAAAATCTTGGGCGTGTGAACTTTGGTCACCGTCTCATGGATCAGCGCAAGGGAATTACGGATGATGTTCTTGTGAACGGTCATGCTCATTTTGGATGGGAGATTTTTACTTTGCCACTAGATGAAAAGCAGATTGATGCTTTGTGCGAGAAAGGGATGTGGCGGGCTGCAGGCGTGTGGGGGCCTCATGGAGTTGGGGCTGAGGCAGAGTGTGGTGATGGAACTAGCCGAAGTAGCGGCCCGTGTAGTGTCAGGGCGGAAAATCCAGCTTTCTTTAAGTTCGATTTTGATGCTGATTTTGAAGAGGGTACTTATACTGATACCTACCTTGATTTTAAGGGCTGGGGCAAAGGCTGCGTCTGGGTGAACGGCTTTAATATCGGCCGCTTCTGGGACAAGGGACCTCAAAAGACACTGTACATTCCGGGGCCACTTTTGAAGTATGGCAAGAATGAAATCATAATTTTTGAGACAGAAGGAAAACGTGCGGCCTCAATTCAGCTTGTGGATAGAATGAAGTGGTAGGAGTGTGTTTTTTCCGTCAAAATCTCAGGAAAGCGGGACTTTGACGGAATGATGCTCCACTGTTCGGTTTTTGCTTTCCGTCAAAATCTCAGGTTTAATCATTTTTGACGGAAAAAGCAGAAAAGAAAATCGTCTTTTGAAAATAAAATGGCCGGGAATGTCCGTCAAAAATCCGATTTCGCGTGATTTTGACGGAGAAGGCAGGCACAAAAACTGATTTTGAGAAATGAAGTATCCGTCAAAATCGCAGGAAGAGGTAATTTTGACGGAATAGAGCTCTGCCGACCGGTTTTTACTTTCCGTCAAAATGAACGGTTCATTGATTTTTGACGGAAAAAGCAGAAAAGAAAATCGTCTTTTGAAAATAAAATGGCCGGGAATGTCCGTCAAAAAGCCTGTTACACGTGTTTTTGACGGAACAGGCATGCGCAGAAATTGATTTTTTACAAATAAGTATCCGTCAAAATCGCAGGAAAGCGGGACTTTGACGGAATGATGCTCCACTGTTCGGTTTTTACTTTCCGCCAAAATGAATGGTTCATTGATTTTTGACGGAAAAAACATATTGATGGCAGCATATCCTGCAAAACAGGTTGTGAATCTTTTCTTAACTCAGCTTATTTCAATGTTTCTATTGACAGAAATAATTTCCTGTTATATATTACAACTTGTTATTTGTTTCTGTAAAAAGAAACATGCTATTTTCTCAAAAAAAAGTGCCAACGGAGGTTATATTATGGCAGAAAAGGAAATTCCTTATAAAATTTATCTTGAAGAATCGGAGATGCCTAAAGCCTGGTATAACGTCCGCGCAGATATGAAAAAGAAGCCGGCTCCGCTTTTGAATCCTCAGACTCACAAGCCTTGTACCGCAGAAGAACTGGAACAGGTTTTCTGTAAGGAACTGGTTGCCCAGGAGCTCAACGAAACCGACGCTTACATCGAAATCCCGGAAGAAATCAGAAACTTCTATAAAATGTACCGCCCGGCACCACTTGTCCGCGCTTACTGTCTTGAAAAGAAGCTTGGGACTCCGGCTCACATTTACTACAAGTTTGAAGGCAATAATACATCGGGCAGCCATAAGCTGAACTCGGCCATTGCCCAGGCTTACTACGCTAAAAAGCAGGGACTCAAAGGTGTTACAACCGAGACCGGTGCCGGCCAGTGGGGAACAGCCCTTTCTATGGCAAGCTCTTATTTTGGTCTGGACTGCGTTGTTTATATGGTAAAGTGCTCTTATGAGCAGAAGCCTTTCCGCCGCGAAGTAATTCGCACTTACGGTGCAAACGTAACTCCTTCTCCTTCTATGAATACTGAGGTTGGTCGCCGCATTAATGCCGAGTTCCCTGGAACCAACGGCTCTCTCGGCTGTGCAATTTCCGAGGCGGTTGAGCATGCAATGACCCACGAAGGCTACCGCTATGTGCTCGGTTCAGTTTTGAATCAGGTTTTGCTGCACCAGAGTGTTATTGGTCTCGAAACAAAAACTGCCCTCGACAAATATGGAGTTAAGGCAGATATCATCATTGGCTGTGCCGGAGGCGGAAGTAACCTGGGCGGTTTGATTTCTCCATTTGCAGGAGAGATGCTCCGCGGTGAGGCTGATTATAAGATTATCGCGGTTGAACCTGCAAGCTGTCCTAGTCTGACCCGTGGTGTGTACGCTTATGACTATTGTGATACCGGAAAGGTTTGTCCACTTCAGAAAATGTACACACTTGGAAGCGGCTTTATGCCTTCTGCAAGTCACGCCGGAGGACTTCGCTACCACGGAATGAGCAGCATTGTAAGTGAGCTTTATGACCAGGGCTTGCTCGAGGCCCGCTCAGTAGAACAGACTTCAGTTTTCCAGGCCGCAGAAGATTTTGCCCGCATCGAAGGTATTCTTCCTGCCCCAGAAAGCAGCCACGCAATTCGTGTTGCAATTGATGAAGCTCTTAAATGCAAAGAAACCGGCGAGGCAAAGAATATCGTATTCGGTCTTACAGGCACCGGTTACTTTGATATGTATGCTTACAAAGCCTTCAACGACGGCGAAATGGGCGACTATATCCCGACTGATGCAGAAATCAAAAAAGCCACAGATATGATTCCTCGTTTCCCTGGAAATGAGTTTTAGTTATATTTGGGCGTTCCCAGCCGCCTTCGGCGGCTGGTCGGGCGTTACGCACTTCGCTAACGCTCACCGTCCTCGGTCTGGTGCTTTCGACAAGCTCAACCACCAGACCTGCGGTCGGCTGCTTTGCAGGTGCTCCATGCCCTAACGCGGAACCCTTCAACTGGCTGTTATAACTGCCCAGAATCACCAAACCAGTTTTCAATCTGCAGGTCGCTGACCTGCTGGATGGCGGTGAAGTGCTTAGTATTTCTTGTGACTAAAACCATGTGGTTTGCAAGGGCGATGGCGGCAATCATGCTGTCTTCTTTTTGAGTTGGAGCGCCTGTTTTTTCCAGTTTTGCCCTCAAGTCAGCCTGAATTGCAGCGGCCTTTTCCGTAAAATTTTTAATCTTGAAATTTTCGTGAACATCATCATTAATGAATTTATCAAGATATTTTTTGTTCATGCCTTCGGGCAGCCGGTATAAGCCGTATAGAATTTCCTGCCAGACGGGGGCACAGATTGCGCAGTCAGAATTATGCTCTGCAATTTTAGAAATAACATTGAAATCCGGCTCCGGTTTTATAATTTCCGAAACTATATTTGAGTCTAAAAGATAGTGGGCTTCTTCTTCGTAATTCATTCGTCGTCAAATACTCCGTCAAAAACATGACTCTCATAAGAGTCGGGCGTATGATCCCTAACATCAAAGATCTTATCGATATCATCGTTGGTAAACATACCGGCAGTCTTTCTGCGGAATTCTTCTGCAGCTTCCAGAATTGTTCTTTTTGGCTGCTTTGAAAGCAGTTTGTTGTAATCATCAATTGAAAGAAGGACACCAACAACTTTGTTTCTGCGGGATATAAAAACCGGGCCCGATTCTTCTGCCTGGTGCATAAAAAGCGGAAGTTTATTTTTTGCTTCGTACATAGGAACTGTGTTCATAGAAGCCTCCTTTTTCAGATCAAATTATAATATCAGATAGCTAGAAAATCAAGTTTATATAGCTAAGTAGGCTTTACAGGGCTTCTGAATTATAAAGATATCTCTAAAAGGCTGGCGCGAGGGAGGAAGGCATGGTCCAAAAAGACTTTTTTTGGGGATGCCGCGAGAGCGGCATTAAAATAGTTTCTATACCCCAAAAAACGTCTAGCGCATTATTGCGCGTTTTTGGACCAGGACTAACGACCGGGAGCCAATTTTTACGAAGTATTTTAATTCAGAAGCCCTGTGTAAGTGTTTTTAGTGCTTTTTCGAGCTATTTACCATTCTTTAAAATCGCTGTAAAATTATAGTCTCATTAAAATATTTATTTTGTAGGAATAAAAATGAAACAACTGATGTTAGGTAACGCTGCAGCGGCTCGTGGTTTGTTTGAAGCTGGCTGCGAGGTTATTTCGAGTTATCCGGGAACTCCTAGTACGGAGATTACTGAGGAAGCTGCAAAGTTTAAGGAAATTTATTGTGAATGGGCGCCGAATGAAAAGGTTGCCCTTGAGTCGGCTTTTGGTGCCTGTCTGGCTGGCCGCCGTGCCTTCTGTGGTATGAAGCACGTTGGTTTGAATGTTGCTGCCGACCCTCTTTATACAATGAGTTACACTGGCGTTAATGCCGGTCTTGTTATTGGTGTAGCTGATGATCCTGGAATGCATTCATCTCAGAATGAGCAGGATTCAAGACATCACGCCATTGCTTCTAAAGTGCCTATGCTTGAACCTTCTGATGCTGATGAAGCCCGCAAGTTTGCTAAAATCGCTTTTGAAATCAGTGAGAAGTTTGATACTCCGGTTTTGTACAAAATGTGTACCCGCGTTGCTCACAGTCAGAGCA
>OCVV012841054.1_pt1 | contig 29317 bp, 34 predicted proteins | sample 1539721 | NCBI WGS metagenome assembly OCVV01 (sample SAMN02144230, study PRJEB22623) | gut metagenome | biome: sheep rumen | host: Ovis aries | place: New Zealand | reverse complement strand
CCACCACCACCATATCTTCCAGTTCAGCACTAGTGCCAGTTCTGTCAGATATACATGGTCGTGTTTCCATGATGTGAATGCATTGTTATATGTGTCCTGAATAGCATCAAGTCCGAAGGCATCTGCAATACTGAAGTCTCCCCAGAAGGTTGTGGTAAACTCATATCCATTAGGAGTTTTCATCTTTGCGTTCTTTTAGAAGTTCTATCAGTTGTTCAATGTTCTCATTCAGTCTATGTAGCTCATTAGGTACACGCACCATAAATTGGTGTTCTAATACTGTCATCATCTTAGCTCTTCATCAAGGTCTTCTTATACTCATTAAGGCGCTTCAACTCTGCCTCAATCCTTTCCAATTCTCTTGCCTTGATGATGTCAATATACTTATCACAGGCTTCTTTGATTCCACCCATATGGGTAGCGTCAATCTTGAAACGGTTGAAGATAGCATACATCTGCTCAACGGTCTTAGCAATTCTCTGGTTGTCATTTAACTTTCTCATAGTTGTAAAAATTTAAAAGGTTAATAAAATGGGTAGGGGGCTAGTCCCCATACCCGTTGGTTATTTAGATATTTTCGTACCAGTTGTGTGCGTAATCTTTATCTATATCTGCAATGTCATATTTCAAAAGGTGATTGACTGCTTCTGTGTAATCCTTGCCTTCTGCTTCAGCTTTTACCATTGGGTCTAATTCTAATGTTACGATGTGATTAGCAATGTTCTCCATCATAGCTGATTGATTTACTACGTTGTGATAAGTCTCTACCTTGAAGGTGTTGAATTTCTCGAAGAAAGTAATTTTGAATGTCTTCATAATTCTCTGTGTTTTAGGGCGTTATTGTTTAAGTTTGGTGGTGCAAAATTAACCATTTGCCCCATAGCGAGAAAATTTTTTCATAACTTTTTTACGAAATGCCGTAATTTTTTTGCGTTTTTACCTAAAAAGGGGACAGGTAATATAAAATCACCTATCCCTCAACATAACAACTATGAAATTATTTAATCGCCACTTATATCTAATGTCCCTTGTAAATCTAATGTCTCTGTTTTTAGGTTATTAGCAGGAAACTCAGGACATTCTTTCCAAGTCTTATCAACTAATATAAATGGTACAGGTTCATCTATCATTGTCTCATTCTCTGTTCTTCTATCTACATAGCATGTTATATAATGTTTCCCTATACTATGCCCTTGGTAATAAAAGGTAATAACATTCTCGTTCACTTCTGGCTTTGCAATCACAGTATTATTATTAGGCAAAGTAATCTCAACTTCTACAGCATGGTCACTTAAATTTATGACTTCTCCATTTAAAAGTAACGTCCATATAAACTTTATCCTTTTTCCAAATCTTATTTTACACATAACTAATTGAGTTCCAATATTTTTATACTACGTTAATTTTCTTAACAAAGACATCATTCAAATATAAGTCCCAGCCATTAAACTGTTTTAAGAAGTTATCATCATTTGCTAATGTTGATGATGCTAAATAAAGTTTGCCATAATTGCATGCTATAGCATTAATTGTTGTGCTACTATTGAATTCAACTATATTATTTATATTAGCTGATGCTAATTCTTCAGCAGTGCCGTCAAACAATAATCTAACTTCTCTTGCATTTACATTCCAACTAAAACACTCTTGATAGCAGTTTTCTGCTAGAGTTGCATTTGGTAATAAAGGTGGGAAAGTCACATTGCTGCAATTATTATACATCATATAATAACATTGTTTTGCTAAAGTTGTTGCTGGTAAAATAGGTTGAGTTACAGAGATGCCTGAGTCACTGAACATCCCTTCATAGCATTCTTCAGCTAAAGTAGTAGCATACAGTATCGGCTGGGCATATAGTGACCTACAAAATTGAAACATACCCCTATAACATCCTTTAGCTAAAGTTGTTGCTGGTAGAAAATGTTCATTCGCTCTAAGGTTATCGTTTACTTCTGTTAAAGACAAACACTCATTAAACATTAAATAATAGCATTTTTCCGCTAGAGTTGTTGCTGGTAGTTGTTTGGGTGCTCTAAGTAATGAGTGACATCCGCTAAACAACTCACTATAACATTCAGCATCTATAGTAGTTGCAGGTAATTCTGGAGCATACATTAAACGTTCACAATGCTTAAACATTTGCTTCATTCCTCCGACTCCGACAGAAGTGGCTAAAATCTCAGGTGGTGTCTCTAGTTTATTAGGTCCCCAAAACATTGAGCGATATGTCTCATACCCAACTTCTAGGGCTGGCAAAACACTTGGTCCATATTTCAAATTGTCACAGTAATTAAACATTTGATAATACGCTTGTTTTGCTAAGGTTGTTGCTGGTAGTTCTGGTGTTTTTTCTAATTTCGAACAATAACTACAAAATGCTCTGTAGCCGTCTTCTCCAATTACCATGGCAGGTAGTTCTTCAACAGGCTCTATAAGTGCAGTGCAGCTGTAAAACATAGCCATACACCCATAATAGCCTATCTCGTCAGCATCTATCTTCCTTGGTGCATATTTTAGAGCACTATTTTGAAACATTCGCAAATAGCAATATTGTGGCACTATCTTAATAGGTAAAATCAAGTTCTTAGCACTATACAGGTTGCTCGTCTTATCTTTGGAATAAAATAAAAGGGCAAAATTATATCCTGCTGCATCTGCTGTTGTTTGAGTAGCAAAGTTATCATCATAAATCAGTGACATAATATTTCCTTCCACTTCAAATAGTCCTGAGCCGTAAAATACTGAGGAAGTTGAGTATCGGTCGTTGTTATCGACGGTAGTAGAAACACCTATACCAGTTCCCTTCCATATTATTTCCTCACCTTCATCAATAGCTGGTGCTGTCACTATAACTGCTTCATTATCAACATTATTGTTGGTAGTCCATGTTCGTCCATTATCTAAAGAGTAGCTTATTGAAGTTAAAACAGTAGTTGGGACAGCTGAGCCAATTTCTAATCTAATCTCACAATCATCTTCAAGTGCTCTGGTAGTAAAATATTTAACAGAGTAATCAGTTGTGTCTTGCTTCTCTAAGTTAACATTTATAACGTTATCTTCAATCTCTATATATTTTCCAGCTGTCAGGGTGTCTTGTTTTGTATTAAATCTAGCGTCTAGTTCTTGTTTTGTTCCTAAATCCATAAATCTGCTCAAATCATTTAAAGAAATTAAGCCACCACCTGTACTATCCGCGAAAGGTATAGTAAATAATGTTGTTCCTAAATTATTGGAAAATTCAAATCCCAATGTTTTCATTTCTCCAGCAATAGGAATGTAAGTATTTGACGGTAAATTATTTAGTTTTGTCTTATCAGTGGCTGTCATTAAACCAGCTAATGAAGGAGTAGCACTTCTAAGGTAAAATAAGTTCTTTTTAATAGTCCCATTTTCTACATGCACAAATGTAGCATCTGTTGCTGTCCTTGTCACATCATTAGGCAAATCTTGTTTATCAGCCTTAGCAGCAAAAAGTCCATCTATATCATCTATATAATCCTTTGCTTTATTAGCTTGTGTTTCTGCATATTGGGCTTTATCCCATGCATCGATAGCTGCAGCATTAGCATTCTGTTCAGCATAACCAGCATTTGTGGCAGCTTCATTAGCGGTATCTGCGGCAGTGCTAGCTTTATACGCAGCATCCATAGCACTAACAGCTGCTGCATCAGCATTGATAGCCGCCTCGGTAGCAGGTCGTTGTAATTCAGTTATTTGTTCTGGTGTAAAATCATCATAGGTAAATGGGTCTCCTTTGTCACCCTTATCACCCTTATCACCCTTATCACCTTTAGGTCCTTTAGGTCCTATAGCACCACCTTCCATTTTGCCTATCAGCTCTATGGTCTCAGTCTGTAAGTCGCCTTCCTGAGTATCTTCTTCCATATATGTCTTCTCACATATATAAAAGGCATCTTTCTGGTCACATGAAGTCTCACTATTAGTATATCTATCCACATAACAGGTCAAATAATGAGCACCAGTCATTTTCCCTTTATACTCAAAGGTCAATACATTGCCTTCCACTTCTGGGGTAATCACCACCTTAGTTCTTTTGGGTGTGGTAATCTCCACTTCAACATTATACTCACTTAAATCTATCGCTTCACCATTATAAGTGAGCGTCCAAGTAAATCTAATGTTTTTCCCAATTCTAATTTTATTCATAAGTAATTGAAAACTATATATTTTTATTATTCCGTATTTTCTGTGTTTTCTGCATTAATTTTGTCAGTAATCTCTGCTTTAATCTTTTCTAATTCTACCTTATAATGTTGTGAAATTCCCAATATACTTCCACAAAAGGTAAGAAACATGCCTATCACAGTGAGCACACTCCCATGTATTTCCCCGGGCGGCGGTATAAAAATTCCAATAAAAGTTAAGGTAATGCCGAAAACAAAAGAGCACACACACAAAACATATGAAATTTTATCTTTAAAACCTAATTCCTTCCAAGTCTTCTGCATATATAAATCGTAGTATATTTTTTATCTCCTTCCTTCTCTAATAATGTTTACGTCTCTCTTCATATCAATATTATATGGGTTCGTAGCCTTTCTATCTACTTTCACTCTTGCCTTTTTAGTAATAGGTGCACCACCATCATCTAGCATATGTTCGACATCGTCTTTATTTATCTCAACCAATGTCAAGTTATTTATTTTGTTTTTGACATCTAGACTTTGAGTATCTACTAAGAAACATTTATTATCAGTAATGCCCATATTATCATATTCTATTTGGCTTAATGGGTTTACTAAACTTCCGTCTATAGGTATATCTAATATAATCTTAGGTGTCTTGTAATGAGTATATAGTTTGTTAATCAAAATGTGTTCTATCTCATACTTATCAGCTGAGCCATTATAATTAAATTTTGTTGCAGATGACAAAGGTACCCAATAATCATCCCCAAAATTACTTAGTAATGATGAGTGTGATGAGCTTCTGTTTTCTTGCTGTGTATTTATCTTCAAATCAACTTTTAACGTATTGTCTTTCAATAAATTATCATCAGTAAAGTCAATAGTATAAATAACATCATTATCATTATCTTTAATCTGGTCAGGCAGGTATGAGCGTCTTGTGACAGTCACCTTAAAATCTTTATACCAGTTAAACATATTATCATGCCTTATCCACCCCTTAGTATAATCAATTAAAGGCCATGTATCATACATTGCTTCGGTCGCTCTTTCTTGGTCTATCCTATCATCTAATATTGCCACATGTATTTTGCCCGCTGTAACCCCTTTAGTAATAAGTCGTATTATCAATGGCACTTTATATCCTTGCACATTATCTGTTAAATAGTCATTCCACTTTACAGTGTTTTTAATGTTTACAAAAGTTCCTTCTGTTATCCTATCACTATCCAGTTCTATAGGGATGACATATGGCCTTTGTTGTACTGCTGTATATGGCTGTATTCTTTTATTAAAGTTTTTTACCCAGTCTATATATCCAATGTGTTTTTCCCAATCATATGCCCATGTTCTAGATGAGCCAACCTTTTTCTTTTTTAAGTACCAACAGTTACCATTTTGGTCTTCTACGTAAATCATCACTTGAAAATGAGCTGGAGAATAGCTAATAGTTCTACTGTCATCAAAATATGGTCTATATGAATGTGACATAGAGCCGCTAATTACAATCTCAGTATCTTCATCTAATATTGTGTCATCAGAAATAAATTCAACATTGGTGAATCGTGGCCATACAGAGCCAGCACCCTCACCTCTAATACTACTTTCACGCTTAGAGCAAAGTAAATATTCAAAGTTGACAGTATTAGGTTCATCACCATTTGGCCTATTTATAGTAGCATGCATAACTGGCACAGTCCATACAGGTCCTAACAGTCTTTGCGAGCTCCCTAACATTGTGTCATTATAATTCCATTGAAATAGGTAATTATTAGCCACCTGATTAGGAAGTGCACTATCCACACCATGATAATTACTTGGTGATGGGTAGTTATGTTGAGTCATGCTAAGGTCAAAGAAATAAAATGGGTTGCCCTCCGCATATGTTCCTGGATAGAAGTCATAATAGTTATCTGCTGGTATTCTATCTGTCACAGGGTTATCATGTATAAGCCAGTGTTCTCTTAAAAACTGGTTATTACCATTATAGTTATCAATATTTTCATCACCCATCTGCCCATTACAATAAACACGCTCAACAAAATCTAAACATTTAAAATGCTTATCTGCTATACGTTTTCCGTGTTCTTCTGTATATTTAGGTGCTAGAAAATTATATAAATTAATGGTTGCTGTATTTCTATCTGCAAAACGATGTTCTCTAAACCAAGGGTCTTTAGGAAATCCAATCCAGTCACCTGGGTATTCATTATATGGGTCATTTGGGACACGCATAGAAGTGAGCCATTCAAAATCCATGTTCTTAAACAAATCTTTCATGTCTATAACAGTCTTAGCATTATAGAAATTATCATTTATTTTAATATTATCATAATAATCTTCATATGATATAGTTGCGCCTGTTCCTTTGTATAATAAATCTTCTGTTATAGCACCACTTGCATCTAATTTGTATTCAGCACCTTCAACAGGGTCACCAACCTCTTGTAATATATAATTGCCGTCTAAATTATATGGGTCAACAAAAATCACGTATTCTTGAAATGGCACTATTGTTAAACTAAAGGTTTTAGCAAATTCTTCTAGCACATCATACATACTCCATGGCTCTGCATCTTCATCATCACTATAGAAGTTATTAGTACTTTGCCATAATTTAAAAAACGAGTTATTTTTGTCTCCATAAGAACAAGGTAGTAATATATATTTATATGCTTCAATAAATGTTCTAACATGTCCTTCTAGATCTGTAATGCCTGTGTTCCAAATAATATACCCCAGTATGTCAATCCATCTTTGTATGCCTACTGTAACCCAGCTTTGTATGCCTTCTAATGGTGAATTAAATTTTATAGTTTTTAACACTGACAGAGCATCTATACATTCTAATTCAATCTTATCAACTGTATTATATGGCTGTTCGTATTCATTTGGTGTCACATAGCCTTTAAATAAAATCTCGTAATCTTCATTAGTCCAATCAAAAACTGTTGTAGTGTTAAAACGGTCTGGGTCTGGCTCGGCTTCAGGGGGCTTAACAGAAGATACAATATTTAATATGAAATTTTGCTCAGGCGGTATAGTCGTAGTTGCAGTGTCTTCATATGCAGTATCATCATTTTCACCTTCTATATTATTAGTATTATTAGTTGCCTTTATAGATGTCAAATTAGCCTTAACTGGGGCTTCAGTAGATGTTGTAGGATATTCCCACCACTCTTCACAGAAATATTCAACTCCATTGGTTGTACCACTAGAAATATGTCTTATTGGTGCAGGAGTAGTCGTAGTTGGCTCTTCTGTGGTAGTCGTAGTTGGCTCTTCTGTGGTAGTCGTAGTTGGCTCTTCTGTCGTAGTCGTAGTGGTATCTGAATCTGTTCCTTCAGTATAATAGTAAACATTCACTTCACTGGCATTATATGATATTAGCTTCAATGTCATTATATTACCATCAAAGGTCACTTCATAATCATTCTTGTTATATATTATATATGTTATAAAGTAATCTGATGGAAATTCTATGGTGTGTTTTTCATATAGTTGTGTGAAAGAAATCTGTTCGTCATAATGGTAATAATTGCCTTCAATTGTCGGAGTAGAGTTATTTTTCTCTAAGTTATTACCTTTTAACAACTTAGAGCTTTTATTGTTGTTTATTGTTCTATTTATTCCTGCCTTATGATGTATTATGTGCACCGTATTCGCTTTTGCATCATTCGTATATAGGTCAGTCAAAGGCGTATCTGAAACGATAGATATAGTTGCTCCACAGCTTTTTATTGGAGAAAATAGTCCATCTTCACTCTTGTATTCTATAGTCACAGGCTCATCATAATCTAAATCTATATCTGTCACTTCAGTAATATTGGGGTCTGCTTTAACATCATCTATAGAAGTATAGTCAAAGGCTGGATAAAATTTATCTGTCGATATTATCACGTCTATCGCTTCTTGGTTGTTATTGTAAAATCTGTTAACGTAAAACATAGTTGTTAAATTTTTGAAGATATTTTATTTGTTGTTGAGAGCACCCCAACAAGGTCTTTGCCCCTTGCTCTTAATGTTATGGTTGCTGGCATGCCAGAAGAAGAAACTCCCTTTGCATCTATCATTCTTAATGCATTTGATTGTTGTCTTCTATTCAAAATCATTTCACCACTATTTACTCTTGCCCATAACTTATCACCAGTGTATGAGTTTCCATCAACTATACCACCTTCTGCATATGCACTGGCGCTCTTAATGGCACTTGATATACTAAAGAGTGCACCTACACCAGCCAATCCTGCTGCAATCCATCCCCATACACCTAATTTACTCTCTTTATCTAGTGCTTTGGCGAATGATATAGCTACGCTGGCTAATGCTTGTGCTATCATTGCACCAGCTTGGAGTTCTGGAGCTTCTATCTGAGAAAAGGCTTGTCCAACTTGTCCTAACACTTCTCCAACATGCCCCCATGCTGTAGCAGCAGCATTACCAGCTTCCTCTACAGGGTTATTAGTATTAACAGAGTTAATTAAAGAGTCAACTTCTTTTAGTTCTTCCATAATAGCACCAATGTCAATTCCTGTGTCACCCTGCGATATTTTGGTCATTAAATTTTTTCTGTATTCTTTTAATCCATTAAGCGGGTCGCCACCCAATAAATTTTTCTTTTTATTAGCTGCATCAATAATTCCAGTTGCTTTATAGCGTTCATAGCCACTTGAAGATGTATTAAAAATAGTGTTCGCTTTTGATATAATGTCATCTAATTCTTCTATACTATTTGCGTCACCAACATATAATTCGTCTAATGATATAGGTTTAGAGACAGGTTGTATATCTGTTTCACCTGTAAATTTTTTACGTCTTTCATCAACAGCTTTCAATAATTCTGTTGCTAAATTACGTTCACCCTGTGACGTTGTGGAGCCATATATCTTACGTATTGCGCTAGATAATTCATCTAAGGCATCTATACTTTCGGCTAATTCAATGTTCAAATCTTCGAGTTTAACAACTGTCTCTTCTGTTGTTTCTTCCTCTTTTGTTGTTTTACCAGAGCCACCTTTAGATGAGCCACCTTTAGATGAGCCACCAGTTTGTTTATTTACTCTATTTAACGCCATATTTGCTTGTCCTTGTGTTTGAGCAAGCTCACCACGGGCAGCTATACTTTCAAGTCGGTATTGTTGTAATTCTTTAACAGCGTCACTATCGTCAGCAAAATTCTTATACTTTATAGTTTTTTTGCTGTAATATGGGTTGTTCGCCATTATCCAAGCATCTCTATTCCTTGAGTCCATCGTATTAAGCCATTTTGGGACGTTCTCTTTATTCCATGCGTCATATCTCCTAACATTTTCCATGACTTTATCATAATTGTCCCAATTGCTTACTAAATATTTAAATTCTTGCTTAGAAAGTCCATTCTCTTTACCTAATTTTTTGTATAATGCTTCAACTGCATCGTCCGTAAAATTTATTTGTTTCGTTAGTGTTTTCTTATATTGTCCTGTCATATAGTTCAGTCGCTTAGCATAAGCTTGCTTCTGTTCTGCTGTCATAACTTGACCGTCTTTTAAGTTAAATGGGTTCTTTCCACCTGGAGTTGAAATATACCTGCCTGTTCTAAGCATCATCCTTACACGGTCAATCTCAGTTTTTATTCCAGCCTTTTCAGGTGCAGAAATGGTTTTAAATGTGCTCAACTTATCAAGCGCATTATAAGCTTCTTGTGCTGCGCTTACTATGCTGCTAATATTACTTAAAAATCCACCAATGTCACCATTATTTAAAGAGTTTAAAAATCCCTGATATAACGACTTAGCACTATCAACTGTTCGCCCCCATGCATCAATATTAGCCTCTGAAGAAAATACAGCATCTTTCATCACATTAAGAGCAGCCTTAGCGGCACCTATTGCAGCACCCCATGCAGTTAATTTACCAATACTTATTCCAAAAGAAGATGTGAGTTGTCCTAATGCTCCCTTCATCTCCTTCTGTTCGTTCTGTAGCTTCTTTAATGAGTTCTTACTTTTCTCACATGCTGATATAAGACCTGACGCATTGCCGCCTATGTTCGTTACTAAGTTTGCCATTCTATACTTTGCTCCAATCTATATTTAAGTGTTTTGCTGTGTAATCCAATCGTTTATAATCTTCTTCTGTCATTGGCTCAGCTGTATTCTGTTGTTCTTCATTTTCCCAAGGGAATTTTACGATGTCATATGCATCAAAATTAGGGTGTTTTTTTCTATCCATATTAAGGCTTACATTTATATATGCCAAAAATCGCATCTGTTCGTATTCAGGTCGATATGCATAATTTAATTGCCCCAGAAATATGTCTAATTCATATTGTGTCATATAATCCAGAAAGTATTCGGCACTAACTAAATGGTATTCAATTACTAAGAGCCGAAAACATTCTGTCATTGTTATTTTTTTGGCGTTTTACCATCCTCCTTGCTGGCTTTTGCCTTCTTTTTATCCTTATTATATTGTAATTCTACCCCTTTTACCTTACTATACCATTCCATAAATTCTATGAGAGCATTATCGTGTTCATCTAAGTAATCAATAAAATCATCGAGGGTAAATGGTGGTAGAGTAATCTTTAATTTCAAGGCTGAGCCCTGTATTGTTGCATAAAAGAAAGTCATCCAATCAGTTAAGGTATTTAATTTAAATATGCCTTCCGTAATTCCTTCATAAATCACTATCGCCCTATTTGTGTCTTGTAATTCTATTTCCTTGTCGTAAATTGTAATTTTCATAGTTGTAGTTAAGATATATTTTCCTTATATTTAAAAATAATACTTTTTTGAAAAATAGTATATTTTCAATAATACTTTTTTTGAAAATAGTATATTTTCAATGATACCTTTTTACTAAAACATTCAATAAAAAAATGAGCAAGTAATTATACTTGCCCACTTAAAAAATATATTATAAAACTATGGCTTAAAATGATGTGCCTTTGGCAATTTTTAACTTGCCCTGTCCCTTAAGAGAAATGGAGCATGTGGAGAAGTTGCCGTTCTCAGCCTGTAATTCAAGGCTCTCAATCTTTGCCTTACCATAAAAATAGGTCTTGTTTGGGTCAATCTCCCATATGTCATTATCAGCATCAGCTGGTACCAAATCGCCCGGGTTAGCAGGTCCTTGTGAAACAGTGCTGGTCTCAACATGAGAAAGTTGAGCAGAGCCAAATGCCAAGAAAATGTTTGTACCATCTTGATATTTTTCATAAAGTTTCTCAAAATCTTTAGTTGTCAAAACGTCTGCTGAAATTGTCCAGCTGCGTCCACTAACAGCACTAAATTCATCAAGTCCAGTGTCCTTTGAAGTAATAGTCTGAAATTCAGAGCTAAATGAAATGGTGTGGTTGGTTGCATGAGCAATAGCAACATATGCCTTCTGGTCAACATATGGAGCTGCGTCAGGTGACAGTGTCACAGTAGATGTGTATTGGTCCATAGTTGTAAAGAGCATTAAATCTTTACCCTGTTTAATTTTATCTGTTAACATGATATTAAAATATATATATTTTTATTGTATCGTAAAAATGAAATTCAATGTTTGTAAATAGTAGTTATCAGCGTCGTCTTCATATGCATTATCTAATCTGATGTCACTTATATATATGTTCTCGTCTTGAAATGTTTTGTATTCAAGGCACTTGCGTACCGCATTTGCTAATTGTAATGAGCGTTCGTAATTTTTATCTATTATAACTATTGTAATCGAAAGGTCATCTTTAATTCGCCCATCTTTATCATATGAAATATTATCACCTGTCCTTGCATATACAATAAGTGGGTAAACTATCTCATCATTCTTTTTATTTATTATAAGTGGCCATATTCGTCCACCTGTCTGGGAGTTTATAAAATCATCAGACTTTATAAATGTTGCGATATATTTGCCTATTAGTATTGAATTATTCATAGTTGTGTCTTAGCTTAATTTATCTTTATATTTATTTATCTCTTCGTCTATCGTCTGTGCCACTGTTGTTTCTATTGCAGATGAGCTACTTGCCACTGTATTATCCATAAAATTATATGCTTGTATTCTTCCCACACGAAATGTAAAAACATTTCCTAATTTTGATGTCCTTTGTTGCACTCTCTCTTTAGTTCCCACATCGAAAAATCTTAATCTGAATGTTCCTGAGCCAGCTCCCCTTGTTCCCATTTCATGTACCTTAAAAAATGAGTTATCATTCACTCCTCTTCCGCGATGAAATTTTCCTCTAACTGCATCTATCAATCTATCACTATATTTTTCACTTCGTGCTGTCGCTTTTATACCGCTTCCTCTAATTGTCGCTTTCAACTGTTTCATTAAGTATCGTCCACCCTTAGTATAGGCTTTTCGTAAAATCCGCTCTTGTATCTTTAACTGAAAGTCTTCAAAGTCTTTTATCTTCTCTTCATATCCCAGCGGTGTTATCTGTATTAATTCATCACTCATGTAATTCAGCTGCGTAAATAGTTTTTTCTTGCTTCTCTCTATCAAATGGTTGTTCTACGATATACCACTTTTTATTATCCCATTCTATAATGTCATCATCTTCTATTGGCACATAAAATCTTACGTAAAATTTTAGTGTGTAGGGAAATTGTAATTGCTCATTAGAAACTTGTCTTGTCTCATTCGCAAATGAAATTCCCGCCCTTGTCGAAAGTTTGTATTCTAATTCAAATGCTTGGTCACCATACTCAGAAGTTATGTCCTTCTTTCTATATACGTTTATCTTCTCTTTCAATCTTCCAGCAAACATATCTAGTAAGAGCAGATATATTTATTATAATGAGCATATAAGTCCATTAAATAATTAAATGCTAAGGGCACTTCTGTCAATGAAGAGAAATTGACGGCTTCACGGTTGTTATAGAAATGTCCTATTAAAAGTAAACATGCTTGTTCCAGAGCTGGCGGTAAATTACCATCAGCATCTTCATAAAAGGACATTGGTCTCTGAAGATGTTTTGCAGCAGCAGCTTCAGCAACCTCAACAAGGCTCATTATATAATCATCATCGTCTTTATACCAGTCATCAACGTTTAGGTGCTTCTTAACTTTATCTAATGTAATATGCATGTCCTTTCATAATCATATTTTTTTTAATAGTGGGGCAGGAAGAGTCTCCTGCCCTCACTAATTATCACAAATATAAAATAATGAGTTTAATCTAAGTAATTAAAATTCAATATTTTAGGAAATCTTACCGAAGGCAAATGCTCCGTCAACAGTCTTCTTAGCGTCAAGCAGAGCAGAAACGATAAGACGAATCTTGCCCTTAGTAGCCTGAGTTACGGTATCGACAGTAATATCAAGTCCACCCCATTGACCAATAGTTAAATACTTCCATGCACCAACGATAACGTTAGCGGTAGTAGAATCAGCATTCTTGGTCACCTCAACAGGAGTACCATCGATTTCGCCACCCTCCATAACAAGCTGAGTGCTCTTAGTGCTCTTAGCAAGGTTACGGAGTTTACCCTTAGCGCTTGGAGAAACAACATATTTAAGTTCGCCTAATACATTAGCATCCTCAACAGCAGCTTCCATAGCGGTAATATCAGCAAAACTAGCAATAGTAGTAGCGGTAGCACCATTAGCAATACCAGTAACACCTGAGTCAGATCCGTCACCATCACCTAAGATAGTAGCTTCAAGTTTTGTGTTAATAGCATCAATAAGGTCATTGTAAAGTTTTGCCTCAATATCAGGAGTAGATTGAGCAAGAAGTTGCTTAGTGATGTCAACATAAGATGTCAAGATATGTGGAGTCAACTTAACTGAGTCAGTAGTTCCCTTGCCATCCTTTGCATTATACTCTTCACCTTCCCAGAATACATTAGAGGCGGTCATAACTGGAAGAACAAGGTCACCCTTAAGTCCAGTTAAAAATTCAGCACCAGCGTTAACTAAGACGTTCTTAGGACGAAGTGGTCCAACTATGTCCTTCACCTCAGTTCCTACAAGGTCGGCACCATTAGCGGTTACAGAATAATCGCCAAGTGTACGTGTTAAAGGAATCTGAATGTCACCAGCGTAATTTACTGCTGAGCGTGTGAATGCCTCGCGGCCAGCGTTCAGTAATTTTTGAGCTCCTTCAGTCATCGCACGCTTTTCAACAACTGCGTTTATAGCTTCAATAAGTGAAAATTTCTCTTTCATATTTCTTTCCTCTTTATTTTTTTCTTCTTTTTGTTCTGAAGTTTCCTCTTCAGTAGGTTCTTCTTCCTCTTCGGGAAGTTCTGCTGGCACTTCCTCTTCATACTTAGCCAGCTTAGCCTTAAGAGCTTCAAGTTCAGCTGTTAAATCAGCAATTTGCTGCTTAGCATCATTAAATTGAGTTTGCTCTTCTTCGGTCATCTCACGCATTTCCACTTTGCATTTCTCAACTATATCTTTACAGTTGTTGCGAAGATTAGTAATAGCGTCTCTTAATTCAACTGAGTTTTTCATAAATTTATAATACTATAGTATATTTTTAGTGTATATATTTGTTGTATATATTTAATAATAAAGTATTTATATTTAAAAATAATACTTTTTTGAGAAATAGTATATTTCCAATAATACTTTTTTGAAAAATAGTATATTTTTAATAATGAAAATTTTATCATTTTCATAATGATATAATAACATTTTGAAAATATTATATCATCTCTATAACAATATCACTAGCTCTTACGACTTGCTGGTCAATATCTTGCATATAACTATCATACAATTTCTCACGAGCATCAGCTTCATCTAATAACTGAGAGCGTGTGTTTATAGTTGAAGTAGGATATGCTGGACGAAAAACTGGAGAAACATCAAATAACCCCATTATATTATGAATAATCTTATATGAAACTCCGTCCTCTCTTTTTAATTCTACACCTTTGTTATTTGGAGCAAGGTAGAAACCAAATGAAGAGCCAACTATTTCGCCTCGTTTAATATGCTCTAAAACCTCATCACCATATGTAGTGTGTGGTGCTTCAAATGAATAAAATAAACCATCTTCACGTAGTTCAAGTTGTAAAGTATTTATACCCAATGGCTTATAATGTCTTGCTAATATTGCATCGTCCCTATGGTCAAACTTTGCATATATGTCACTCTTGTCTATAATCTCTTGTGTTACAGCTTCAGGTCGAATAATCTCTACGAAACCCATAAAATTACTTGGCTCATTAAACCTTATTGCATAACCTTCAATCGTTCTTCCCTCTTCTGAAATGTGTATGTCTTCTATAGAGCGAAACTGCTTCTCTAACTTATTGCTCATCTTCGTCTGTTATAATATTTTTGTCTTGTTCTTCAACAGTGTTGGCACTCAAATCTGTGTAATTTATAAAGTGATTATCGCCACCTTCAATAGGTGGTAAACCTAGTTCTGCACGTCCTTCGTTAATACTAATAAATCCTGAAGTAGATAATGTTCGTAATACATTAGCCTGTGTAGTTCTATCTGTTCTCAATAAATACTTCTCATCCAAATCGATAACGTAAATCTCCTTTTCTGATGGTGTCAATATCTTCCTATTTAATTCATTCTCTATCATTGTCACCCAAGGAAGTAATCGTGTGACGCGAGCATCTTGTTCTGCTTCTATAGACTGATATGAGCTGTTCGAATAATCACCCATGTCAATAGGACTCAATCCTAAATAACGTCCAATCTCGCTAATATTATATTGTCTTGTCTCTATCAGCTGGCTATCATTAGCATTAGCACCAGTTGGCTCATACTTCATATTGCCAGGCAATACAGCAACGTTCCTTCCTTCTATATACTTACCATCAACATACTTGCCTGAGTTGTCATTTACCCACTGGTCATAAACTTCTTTCTTCTGGTCTTCATCTAAACGTCCTTGATATGTCAAAATACCATTTATAGAGCAACCACTTGTGAAAAATCGTCTAGCGGCATCTTCTGTCGCTTTAGATAAATCTAATGCTGAGCACATATAACTCAATAGAGAAACACCAGTAATACCATCTTCACTATACATAATGAAATGGAGCATATTTATTGGCTCTATCTTCGTCTTAGAAACTAATGAGCAAGTGTAATATAGTTCTTGCTTATTTAAATTCCATCGTGGCTGCACATATTGAGAAGGACAATAAACTAACGACTTTATTTTACCATCACCAGAGCGCTTTATATATGCATAACCATTACCGTTAATGATAACATCTTGGATAATCCGCTTCATAAAATGAAACTTCGACTGTGGCATGCTGTTCAGCACATTATATAATGGGTGGTCAAATACATCTGTCTTTCCTTGTCCATTCTTCTCTCTAACTTTAATCGGCATCATCGCTATATTATTACTTATCAGCTCTAAACCAGCGAAAAATGAAGATAACATCTTGTCTTCTTGCTCTCTATAATTATATGAAATGTTCCATGATGGAATCTTTGTTCCATTTTGCACACATGTCAAATTTTTTATAGAGCGCACTTGCTTTTTACCTTTGAAAAAATCAAATAAACCCATAATGTAATTACATATAATTCCTTATATTTAAAAATAATACTTTTTTGAGAAATAGTATATTTTCAATGATACTTTTTTTTGCTAAAACATTCAATTTTAGTTTATTATTTTGCTGGTAATATAAATATATCTCCAGCTTGTGAGCTGTTTTGCTTCTCTTCTATCAAATAAATTCCTAGCGACTCCAATATAGAAATAACAGCATCTATCTTTTTATGTCTTTGCTTCGACGGCTTTACTGGCTTACAGTTGTCATTTGTATCATATTTTAATACAGCATTCTGAAAACAAAATCTTACGCATGTATTATAATCAAGTAATATCTTATCTGTGTTAATCAATATCTCAAATGACTTAGTGGGGATATTGAAATTCATTGCCTTTTGAGAATAAATCACCAAATACAATCCAGCTCTTTCAGCATTCGTACTCCATTGAATGCTGTTCCAATCATCATATGCGACTGTCATCAGCTTCAAATTATACTTCTTTTTTACATCTAACATATCCTTCAATATTTCTTCTTGGTCAACAACGTTTCCTTTTGTCTTCTTAACAAAACCTTCATGCTCAAATTGTCTATATAGAGCATTATTTTTACTATCAATAAATGTCTGTTCTGGGACGTATAGATATGTCTTAAATATATACTTATCAGGGTAGTAATCGCGCTTCTTATTGGGCGGAAACATCAATGACCATGCTGTTAAATCCTGTGTTGCTGAAATATCCACACCCATCCAGCACTTTTCACCTGCTAACTTATCCATATCGAGTGCTTCCATATTATTGGTAATCAATTCATCGGACATCCATGCATCCATATTTTGCACCCATCTATTGAAGTTCTTCGTCAATACTTCTGCTGATAATATAGTGGACGATTGAGCTTGTAATACTTGGTCTCTCAGCTTCCTAATGTTGACTGAGACACCCAAATTCGGATTAGCTTTTATCCATACGCTTTCATCTTGCCAATCATCATCAGGGTCTAGCTCATATATTGCTGAAAACTGACTATCATTCTCTTTCTTACCACTCAATATATCTACGCACATCTCTCTATATTGAGCAAGAAAACCAATATTATTATGTCCTGCTGTTGAAATGTTTATTGCTAAAGGACTGGTCAAATTCATCTGGCCGCCTATCAAAACGTCCCATAACTTACTATCTTTATACATGTGACTTTCATCACATATAAAATGAGCACCATAACCATCCAGTCCCGGTGAGCCAGGACTTAGTACCATTGCCCATGACTTCTTTCTTGTATATCTTATCTTATTACGTACAAATCTGAAATAACGTAAATGTGGGTCAATCGACTTCAACATGTTCTCTTCAAATTCAAATAACAATGACGCTTGTTGAGTAGTGTTCGCAACGTTAACGACTTGCACACCTTGGTCTTCATCACCAACTAATAAATATAACGCTATCGCAGCAGCTAAGGCACTCTTGCCGTTCTTTCTCGCTATCATCAATAATACTTTCGTTGTCACTCGTTCATTAGTTCCCTTCCAATACCAAGCGAAAATATTATATAATACCCACTTTTGCCATTCTTCTAATATGAAATGTTTACCAGCAACAGCACCCTTAAAATGTTTTAGTGTCTCAATAAACCTAACAACTCTATCTGCCTTATCTGCCCTAAACTCAATATCATCTCTTTTAAACCAATCTAAATATCTTTGACATGCCAACTTAATATTTTTGCATGCGACTATTTTATTGCTTAGGACATCTTCAGCATAGGTCTTATACTTTGCTAAATTATCCATAACCTATTATCAACCAATCACTTATATTTATGCCCAATCATCTATAGGGTCTTCACCACCAGCTGGAGATGAAGGTAATATCATCTTAAGTTTCTTTTTTCCATTCGGTGTGCATCCAAATTGATTTATTAGCTTAATCAAATAAGACTGTGCTGTATTGAAAACCTGAAGTGAGCGATTTTTCACAACACGATTGTTATAATCTTTCTGCTCTAATCCTTCCTTCATTATATCGTCCATAGCTCTAAGCATGAGTTCTAGATTCATTGCCATAAGGTCTAAACCAATCTTATATGATGGGTCAATCTTCCCATTATGCTCTAGTAAATTATCCACAACCAGCTGCATGTAATCTCTTATTTCTGGTCTGTATTTTGCGTAGTTCTTTTTAACATCAAAATTCATAGTTGTTCTTCTTATATATTTTTGTATAATTAAAAATAATACTTTTTTCGAAAAAATGTAAAAAAATTTTGCGAGTTTTTGTAATGTGAGTTCTAAGCAATTGATTTATATACAAAGGCATAAAACTAAGTAATTGATTTATATACAAAAAGACCTAAAAATGACTGTGAGAAAAATCTTTACTGGGGGCGATATTTTCTTCTGATGCTCATCTTTTACCTATAGCCCCGTTATCTAAGTTATTGAGTTCTAATAAGTTATAAAATGAGTCATAAGAAAGTAGCAATTTATTACGATTTTATTGCTTATAAGTAATTGATTTATAATAAGTTATTAAAAAGTAATATAATTATAAAGCAGTTTTTATAAGTTATTGATTTATAATAAGTTATGAGAAAAAATGGTTTTATTTGTGAATATGTACAAGTTATTGATTGATAATAAGTTATAATAGTATTTCGATAAAATCATAAAATATTTTTAGAAATTATTACAATATAAATTAAATAGATAATAATATGCTCTCTCGTTTCACCAGATGCTCTCTAAGATGCTCTGATATAATTCTAATATATTTTATTATAAATGTAGTTTGAGTTCATCAGGTGTCATCGGATGAAACGAGAGAATGGTTCTATATAATATCTATGTATTTTTAAGGTTAAGAAAAAAGAGGCTAAACATTTAGCCTCTACTCAAAAATAAATATTTAAACAATGAAAGAAATCATTCTCTTATTACCAAATAAATAATCAAAATAAAAATAAGTAATGTCAGCATATGTCTAATCCCAAATTCCATCTTATATATTTATCTTGTGTCTTCTTTATTCGTTCATTCAATAGTTCCTTCTCTTTATCTGTCAATAATTCTGGATGAAAGTGTATCTTATAGTGATTGTCTTTACTTAATGAGATAAAGTTATCTTCACAGGTCAAATAAAAATATCTTGTATCTTCATCATTAAACTGTCCAAATGGCACACAATGATGGACGTGAGCTGCTGCTGTAGTCTTACCTTGTAGCAAGTCTAGTTCATCCAAAGGGTGTAGCATATAATAGTTATTACGTTGTTCTCTCCATATATTATAATACTTCCCGTAATCATTATCAAAAAAACTAACTGGCTTCTTTGGTGGCTTAAATGTAGGTCTTATTCTATTTATCGTCGGCATAATATTCGTTATAATAAGTTGTGTTTAGTATAGCATAACAAGCTGTGTCTGTCTTAATCTTCCTAATCTGCTTGTCCATTTCATTCATATATTGTTGTATAATTACATTATAGTTCTCTCCTCCAAATCTATGTCTTATGTTATGAGTAATCTTCAACATCTCTTCTTTATATTTTCTGTTTATATATGGTTCGTCATAATCATATATTATCATATCAGCATAGGCATATAATGTGTCTATATTTACGCCCAAATAATTAGCATCATCTTCAGTCAAAAACAAATCATCTATCATTCCCTTAAAATCGTTTATATAAGTGTCTAATCTTTTCATATCGGTGATTTAATCTATATATTAAAAATAATACCATTTTGAAAAATAGTATATTTTAATAATCATTTTTTCCTATCTTTGCCCGTGTCTAGTAGTAGCGAGCACATTACAAACATATCACTTTATATAGAAAAAAGGTTACCTAAAAATACACCTATATATATAAGGGTTATTTGTAGGTAACCTTTTTAAAACCATATGTTAAAAAATAAAACCTATTGTTAAACTGCTTTAATCCATTCTTTTTTCTTCCATCTTAATATTGCCATTTTATTTTTCCCACTATATTCTATTAGTTGCTTTTCACTATCAAATTGCTGTCCTATGGCTAAATTATATTTATCTGCTCTCTTAAATTTATCTGTCACAACTATCCTAATTTCCTTACATATTCTTTTTGCTTCCTTTTCTTTGTTATATTTCTCTTGCTCTTTTCTTATCATCATATCATTTAACTCAGAGAAGTTAAAACTAACTACACCTAATTCATCCTTTTCTATTTTAACATACTCACTATATTCTTCCCTAATTTTTTTCTTTGCCTTATAATTCTTTCTCAAATCTCTTTTGTCTATATCATTCGACAGCATATTAGCTATCACATCAATATTATTTTCATACTGCTTCCATTCGTCCTTGCTGATTGTGCAAATCTTTATTATATTATTTACCTTATCTATAATTGTCGAAATCAAATTCTTTTTATTAGTCACATTTATCAGTGCCTTATATATTTCTATTGTTATGCCTTTGAAAAATGGGTGCATGCAAGTTCTTTCAATATTTTTCTTCCATGCTGCTTTATAACTGTTATCTTCTTTGTCATTGTAGTTATTCATTAAAAATTTGCCATTAAAAATATCTTCTATAAATTCATCACTCATTTTCTTCTTTAACGCTAATGTCATACCTTTTTTCTCATCTTCTGGTTTAGTCCAGTCTAATCTCTTAATAATGAAATATCCTGCATCATTTAAATCTTTTATAATTTCTTCTATATTTGCCTTTTGCTCATTATATCTTTTAATCTCATGAAGAGCATCTACTACATCATCATCGAGAAGTCTTCTATTATAGTCCAATAAATCTTCATTAAGTCCTAATTCTGTCTCAGCCTTGTTCATTTCATTTGCCTTTGTTATCTGGTCTTCTAAACTATCCTTTTCATCCTTATCATTATAGAAAATCACCACTTCCACATTACTTTTCCTTATTCTTCCTGCTTCCTGTATAATAGTTCCACCTGTTGTATTTCCATTATATGCTGAAGTTACTACCAAAATTCTTTCATTCTCATTTTTGAAGTTAAGTCCATTAAATGCAACACACGTACATATTGTGAGTCTCTTATTGAGTCTTTCATTCTCACGTAATTCAATAAAGTCTTCACTGTTCTTCGTGGCTGCTCTAATATATGCCGTATCAAAAATATATTTCCCATCTACGTAAATTTTCTCATAAATCTTCTTTGCGTTTATATCATCAAATAACACAATCTTATCATAATATCCTTTTTCTAATGCCTTATTTATATAATTATATTCAGCTCTATCAATGTTCGTCACTTTAATAATTCTCGTCTTAATGTCTTCACGTTCACCATAAAATCTAAGTAAATCACAATCAATAACTTGTGCTTCACCTGCTGGTGTTGCAGTAAATAATACTACTTTACTGTTATCTCTTTTGATATTATTTAATAATTCTATTGCAGCGTCTCTATATGTCCTATCAAGAAATAAACAATGGGCTTCATCTATAATTAAAGTTCTATCCTTAATCTCATCCCAATGTTTTACTGCTTGGTCCCATACCATAACGGCAGGTTCATTATCCTTTATTTCATTTTTATTTTCACTGCTTATCTCTATCATATTATTGTATAATCTATTAGTGACAATAAAAGGCACCAAAACTATTGCATTCAACTTTTTTGCCAGAGAAAAATCCAAATAAACATCCGGGCTAAAAAAGTTCATTACTTCTCCACCCCATCCGTTTATAAACGTTGTCTTCCCAACACCTGTTGGAGCTACTATCTCGCATCTTCTATGTTTATTTATGAAGTTAACTATAACGCTAGTATATTGTTCCAAATATTCGCCTTTTCTAATTATATTGGGTTGCTTCTCATTTATTATATAGCCGTTATATGTGAGCCAGTCCAAAATATCAGGGTCAAGTTTTTCTATTGAGTTCTGATGAGTATAAATACTGTCTCCATTACCACAATAGAAATAGTTATCACACCATTCCTGAGCTTTATCACCAAATAATGCCTGAGCGATACGTGAAATTCTCCACCTAATGTCATTACCAGTGAAGTTCTCGATACCAAAATAACGGTCTATGCAAATCTTTTCGATGTTGTTCTCTATACCTTTAAAGTCTTTAATATTTATCGTCCGTTCTTTTCTATATCTTTCACCTGGGAGAAATACGAAATTATACTCCTTTTTTAGTTTTATAATGTCATCATGTTTAATCTGAGTTATGTCGAAAATCTCTGCATAATTGTTATATTTAAAGTCCGAGTGATATAAGAAAAATCGCTGACTAAGTACTGTGTTATGTAAATCTAGTATGTTCAGAGGTTTACCATCTTTATATAATTGAGCTACACGAAGGTCAATGTCCAATAGCTTCAATACAAATCTCGCAAATACTGCCATACAAATTCTAGCATAATTACTGAAGACATCGCTGGTCAATATTGGAGAGCTAATATAGATGTGAAGTCCGTTCTTTTCTTTGCTCTCATCATAATACGATGACGAAAATTGTATAGCCAATAAAGACGGCCATTGTTTCATCAATAAACTAAAATTATTGAAAATCTTATCAGCAGTCTCTTTATTTATATAGTCAATGTCAATAAAAATAATACCAGTTGAAGTTGAGTTATCTTTAATTCCTAATACAGGCTCATCATAAATAAAAATTGAGCCATATTTATGTTTCTCACCTTTTATTGGCAAACAATCTCTACAATAAACAAGCATCCCTTCCAAATCGGCATCTTCCATTTTAGCCCCTGTTATTGGATATTCATATTTTCCATCATATTTAACAAATTTAATTCGGTTCTGCATATATTAAAATAAATATTTTTATGTTCGGTTCTTTTATAAAAGGAAGTGGCGGTGGCCACCGCCACTTCCATAATTTTATAGCATCGAACCGAAAATTATGCTATAAGTCATTATCTATCAATCATCTGGGTCTTTCACCCATGTCTCTACCAGATATTCCCATGTTCTTTCCTTATATGGTGAAATACTTCTTAATCTTCTTTGGTAAAATCTATAACCTTCATAGATTCTAAAATCTAATTGTTCTTTTGGAGTCATTTCATCATATGTTTTCCATTCTTCTTTTACTTTACTATACATAATATTATTTGCTGTATATTTATAAAAAAATAACCCTTACGACCTGTTGCAGGATTGGTCATAAGGGTTGTGGCATTTAGCCTATATCTCTTGTCATTTGTATAGCTAATCCTGCAAATACTATCCAAATGTTTTTTACTTATATATTTAAAAATAATACTTTTTCGTTTAAAAATTCAATATATACCTGCCATTTCATATAGTTTTATAAAATGATTTTTATAATACTCGCATTTATCTAGTATCTCTTTAGTAATCTCTGGTAATAATTGTTGTAGTTCTTTTGTCTCTTCATCACTTAAGTCATCTTCTTCATTTAAAAATACAATGTTCTTTCCGTGTGTCAATGGACTTTCGGTAATGTCAATAGATATATTATGTATAGTGTTATCTTTACCAACATAAACAAGCTCCAGAGAGTTCTCAATATTTGACAGTATATCACCTAATAAATACCTTGAAAATCTACTAATTATTTCACTATCATCAAACTTCTCACAATCAAAGTTATAAGGACGCTCGTTATTTATGTTTTGTGCTAGCAATTCATAATTTAACATAATATTAAATTTCTGTGTTTTCATAATCATTGTTTATAATATATTTTTATTAAGTTATCTATATCTTACTCCATTTTTTAATCCGCATTCTTCAGGTGTATATTGTCTCCACCTGTTGTTAAAATCTGACTCAAAGTTCCAAGGCCATATAATATGTTCTCTTTCAATAGTTTTAGTAGTTTTCATAGTTTTATGTTGTATAATATATTTATAAAAAATAACCCTTATAACCTATTTCGGGACTGGTTATAAGGGTTGTGGCATTTAGCCTATATCTCTGTCATTTGTATAGTTTAGTCCCGATGATACTATCCAAATGTTTTATTATTTATTTAAAAATAATACTTTTTTGAAAAAAGTTCAAAATTTCTCATCATTTTTTGTCATTCTGTTTCACATCATTATTTTGTAGCTCACTTTTCACTGTCTCATAATGCCACATATCATATTGTGAGCCGTCATTCAAGGTAATGTCGTTAAGCACATCATATAATTTCCATCTTAGTTCTTCTGTTGCTCCTTCAACATCAATAATAATCTTTAGGTTAAATTTTTCTTTCATAGTCATATAAATATATTTTTTTATAATTAAAACTTATATTGTAAGTTTATCTTATAATGAAATTTATCATTTCATAATGATATAATTAAAAATAATCATTTTTAGAAAAAATGGTTAATGTTTCGAATTTTGAAAATTTATTTCCGATATTATGTATATAGAGAAAAAGAAAAAATACTACAATAAAAATGTAACTTCTTTCGTTATAATAATATATTTAACTTTAAAATTTTATATTTATGGAATTTACATTTAGAGCAATTTATTCTCAGGAATACTCTGTTACGATTGAAGCTGATTCATTTGAAGAAGCAAAAAAGAAATTCGATGACCCAGATGTTGACCTGGAAGAGTGTGATAAACCATATTTGGAAAGCAGTTATTGTATAGATGAAGATGGTGCAGAATATGACTGGAACCCTCTTGATGATTGACCTTAAAATTTTTATATTATGAAATACAAATTTATATATACTGTCCTTGTTAAGAAGACATGCACCGTTGAAGCTGATAATATAGATTTAGCCCAAGAGATAGCTGACAGCGAAGGTATATGGGATAGTGAGCAAGATATTATCAAAGAAGAAGCATTTGAAGGTAATTCACATATTATAATATCTGATAAAATTAAAGGGTATTATAAAGATGCTGATGCACATGCAGTTGCTTTTGATGAATTTAATTAACTACTAAACAATTATAATTATGAAGCAAATTAAAATAAAAATTGTAGGTGACTTGCAAATCTGGGACTATTGTACCAAGAATTTACCAGAAGATGAAGACTTCCATGGTAATTATTATGTCACTGGTGCATGGGAAACATTGACTGCCATGTATATAGATGATAATGAAGAAGATAATGTAATCAAAAAGAAGGGCAAATATGTGAAGACTAGAGAGTATTTCCATGACCTGTTCTCTGAAGATGGTGACCACCCATTGCCAGTAGAAGTTCATACCCGTACGTATCACAATCAAGAGTTAGAGTATATTGTAGAGTTGCCTGATGATGAAGAGTTCGATATAAAGAAGGTTCAGCTAATAAAATCGGACTATGAATTGTCTGAAGCACCGTATTTCATCTTATGTTCAAAGATACTATATGATGGTAAAGAAGTTCTCGCTAATGCTGAGTTCAATGACTGGACAGAGTATTGTCCTGAAATGAAGATATATGATACTCTCACTATAGAAGGATATGCATTTTGATGTAGAAATGCTCTCTGAGAGGCTCAAATGGGTTTTATATATAAATCCTTATAAAATAATTTTGAGCCTCTCAGAGAGCATCCAGTGAAACGACAGAGCATTCTAGACACCTATATATAGTATCTGGTTATGTCTCACGTTGTGTTGTTTATCATTTACTGCAATATGCACCCAATTTGGTCCTACATCTAATTTCCCATACTCCCATATTATTTGCCGAGCGTCTATCTCATTGTTTTTCGCCATTTTTATAATTAAATCCCACAGCTCCTTATTGTCTTTTAGGGTGTCGCTTTTACTATGTATGTCTGCGGCTGCTGCCGTCATGTGTTGACTAGAGCCCACACCACCAACTAATCTATTTACGGCAGGGCATCTATAGCCACTGCCTATTATTATTGGTTTACCATATTTGTCCCTTATCTTCTGTAACATTCTAGCCAGTCTTATAAGGTTATCTTCATATTCTAAGGGTATATTATTGTTTATCTTATGCTTAGCAGCTGTAGAGCTGGCTTCAAATTCCCTTTTACTAAAATTGTACGTTAAATCACCCATATCATAAAAATCTTTTATTTATAGATAGAATCACTAGCTAGCTAGTAATACTATCTTATATATAAAAATAATGAATTATTTCATAAATAATATAATGAAATGATATAAAAAAAATGCAGTTTTTATGACATTCATTCTGATGCGTTCTGAGAGGCTCAAAGCTGTTTTATATGGATTTATATATAAAATGATTTTGAGCCTCTCAGAATGCATCTGGTGAAACGACAGATAAAAATGGAGAGGCATTGCTGCCTCTCCAATCTCCTGTAGGTATTATATTTATTTGTAGAAGATTCCTAATTCATTCCTTTTCGATAACTTACCTTCCTTCAATATCAGGTCTTCAGTTCCGTCTTCATTGATTCTCCATACAAACTTATATTGATTTTTTGCTTCATATCTGTATGTACACCTAATATCAATTAGTGGTCTTGTATATTCAAATCTTATTGTCTTTACTCCATTCTCAACATTAGTCACTATCATCTTGTCAATATATTTCTTTATATATTCTAGTTTAGTATTGAAGTCAGTTACATTATCTACCACTATATTCTTTGGTCCAATATTGTTACTTATTTCATCTATAAGTCCTTGTAATGAATTGATTTGTCCAATAATTTTGTTCATGTCTTTGTTCAATTCATTCTCTGTCTCTTCTATTTCATTTAGTTTATTGTCAAACAGAATTTTATCAATCTTATTATTTATATATAGGTCTAACAACTTATTCTTCTTGTTTTGTATGTCCTCTAGAGAAGTCTTATATCCTTCTAATAAGTTCTTTTTAGCTGTTATGTCTTGATTTAATTCTAATTTCCTTTCATTGTCTTCAAACATACCATTTATATTAACTATAGTACGGCAATGCTCCCACATAATCCAATCTGCTGCTTTAATGTTTATTTGACAACTATGTAGTTTGTCTGTAGCACATACATAACCTTGTACATTACCACCACAACCAACTAATTTCCTTCCACATTTACCACAATATATATGTCCTCTACAAAGTAATTCTAGTTTGCTATTATATCTGGCATTGCATTTTCCTTTGCTCAGTTTTTCATGCACCTTATTATACAGTTCTTCACTTATTATAGGAGGATAGCACCAATCACCTTTTGCATATACTTCTTTGTCAAACATATGCGCAATTGCTCGTTGTGCTTTCTTATATTCTTTTACAGGGAATATCTCAGGATATTTTCCACTTAAATAAAGATAAGTTCCATACAAAGACGTTTCATTCTCACTATAATAAGTAAATGCATCAATTATGATTTTACTATGTAGTGGATGAAGAATACATTTCTTTTCTTTCGTTTTCAAATATCCGAATCTTGTAGCACCACAACTTTTAAGTCCTTGTGCTTTTAATTCCGCCCTAGCTCTAGCAAAACGTTCTTTTTTGATTTGCATTTCACTTTCCGCAAATGACGTAAAAATACCCAATAGTAATGATGACATTTGTGAAAGTTTACCACTGCTATCTATAAGTTCCATAGTAGATGGTTTCATAACAATCCACCTAATCTTATGTTCTATCAAGAAATCCCTTATGTTGTATATCACATCGGCACGTCTAGCTATACGTGTCAATTCCCAACATAGCATAGTATCAATACTATTGTCTTCCTCGATGACTTTCTTTAGTTTCTTTATACCTGCTCTTTCGCTAGCATTGAGAGAAATAGCACTTTCCTGATATTCAACTATAATTTGGTTTTCCTTTGAATACCCAAGACGTTCACCTTCTTTAATAAGTGCTTTAGTCTGTTGTTCAACATCTTGTTGAACAGTACTGGTCCTTGAAAATAAAACAATTTTGTGTGCCATACAATATTAAATTAAAAGTTTCGTTTATTTTGTATGGCAAAATTAATAAATAAAGTTCAAATCCGCCTATTAAATATATATCTTTTTTTAATGGAGATATGTTTTTTCTTTAATAGGCGGCTAAAATGTAACTTCAAGTTGTCATTTTGTCATTTAATATCCTATCAATATCCGAAGGTGTAATTAGGACATCTTCTACAATAGGGTCATCGTTTTTGTCATAGGCATCCTTAGATTTATATACACTATAGCTCATATGTTCTAGACATTCACCATCTGGGCTATAGGGGTTGTTATGCCTATTCTTAACTGCTTCTTTCAAATCATTTGCTTCAACTTCAGAGTATTCTTCTCTAAAATACTGCCTGTAAAATACGTAATACATCTAATTATATAATTTAAATAAAACATTTTATATATAACGCAAAAAATGGCTAGATATTGCTTCTAGCCACTTAAATTATTCATAATGATATAATACAATTATCATTGTATAAATGATTAAAAAAGGACAGGTTTATAAACCTGTCCTTTGTTCCGTTTTCAGTTCTCAGTTATTTTACGTGGGTGACAACTCAAAAGGAATGCTACCAAAATTCTGTGCCCACCTGCATGCATTTAGTCAGTCACATGAATGTAAAACTGTAGTTCTTCACCTTTAAAGTTGTCCATCGCATAGGCATCGACTTCTTTCCATAACTTGTCATATAGTTTGGAGTAATCTTCGTTGCCTTTCTGCCACCACCACCATATCTTCCAGTTCAGCACTAGTGCCAGTTCTGTCAGATATACATGGTCGTGTTTCCATGATGTGAATGCATTGTTATATGTGTCCTGAATAGCATCAAGTCCGAAGGCATCTGCAATACTGA
>OCVV011284822.1_pt1 | contig 29322 bp, 22 predicted proteins | sample 1539721 | NCBI WGS metagenome assembly OCVV01 (sample SAMN02144230, study PRJEB22623) | gut metagenome | biome: sheep rumen | host: Ovis aries | place: New Zealand | reverse complement strand
TTTCCCTGCTGCCTTACATAAAGGGAAACAAAAACCATTATAAAGAAAATAATCAGGATATTTGCTATGAATATTGGAACTTTTCTCATTATAACTCCAGCATGAAAGATTACCCCTTACAGGGCGAGAAGTTTTTCCTGCATTGTCATAATCTGACAGTAAAGACCTGTGCAGTCTGTATCGGTTTTGGAGCGAAGCATTTCTGTAAGCTGGCAGATTAAATCATAAAGGGGAGTAAGGCTCAGGTTTCCTATTACGCCTTTTAGGGAGTGGCAGAGTTCAAAAGCCCTGTCAAAATCCTTTGCTTCAAGGGCAGGGCCAAGCAGCTGAAAATTCTGATTTGTCAGGCCCATGTTTACCATTTTAAGGTAAAAGTCTTCCTTGTTCAGGCAGCGGGACAGTCCTTCTTCTACATTTGCTCCGGCAGCTTTAAGGGATTCTACAGTCATCATTTTGCTTCTCCCTTGTCATTACCGGCATATTTTGAAAAATCCTCCGGCGGAAGCGGCTTAGAAAAATAATAGCCCTGAATTATGTCGCAGCCGGCTTCCTTCAATAGCCTGCATTCTTCCTCAGTTTCCACACCTTCTGCAATTACAGGAACTCCAAGAGTCTGGGCGATTTTCAATACCAGATTTACCAGCTCCATTTCCTTATTGCCCGGCTGGATATTGCGGATAAAGGCCTTGTCCATTTTAAGTGCGTCAATCGGCATGGATGTGAGCATGTTAAGGGAAGAGTAGCCAGAGCCAAAATCATCCATTTCTATTTTGTGGCCAAGGGAGCGGAGCTTTTCTACAACCTCAATAATGTGCTTTGAATCTGAAGTGTAAGCAGACTCCGTAATTTCCAGCATGTAGTCCTTTGCTTCCAGTCCGTTTTCCTTTACAATCTTTGTGATAAAGTCGGTCATGTCGGGAGCGGCTATGTCTACGCGGGAAACATTTACGGAAACAGGAATAGTCATTCCAAGCTCTTTTTTCCAGAGGGCAATCTGTTTTGCGGCTTCTTCCCAGACGTAGCGGTCAAGCTTGGTAACAAGGCCGTTTTCTTCAAAAAGAGGAATAAAAAGGTCCGGGCGTACAAAGCCAAGCTCCGGGTGAATCCAGCGGACAAGGGCTTCTGCAGAGCATAGCCTTGGGGTGTCGCCTGTGATGTTGAACTTTGGCTGATACTGAACCTTAAACTGCTTCTGTTCTATTGCGGCTTCAAAATCTTCCAGAAGATGGGCATTAAAGACTTCCTGCTCTGCCATCTGATTGTCATAAATGCAGATTTCTTCTCCGGCCTTATTGCGGATAGAATTGCAGGCCTGAATGGAATGATCAAAGCGGAGGAGAATCGGAAGTGACTTATCCGTATCCGTATAAACTCCAAGGCGCAGTCTTGTCTCCGAAGCCTTGAGCAGGGAAGAAAGCTTTTCGTTTATTTTTTCAATAAAGATTTTATAGTCATCAATATGAGGAATATATGCAAAGAAGGTGTCTGCATCCTTGCGGCCTGCAATACCGCCTGTTTTTAAAAGCGTACTGCGGATTCCGTCTGCCATTGCCGAAAGTATCTGGTCTCCAAACATACGTCCTTTCAGCTCATTTAAAAGATGAAAGCGGGTAAAGTTAATTACTACTGCATCCATTTTCTGCAAGGGATAACGCTGGTCAAACTGGGAAGCGTATTCAAAGAAAAAATCCTGGCTGTAAAGCAGGGTAAGCTTATCAAACTCCGTAGCATGAATGATTTTTGCATTCTCAAAAAGCTCAATGGAATGACGTACCCGGGCAAGAATAACCTCCGGCCTGTCATAAGGCTTTGTAAGAAAATCCGCAGCCCCAAGTTTAAGGCTTTCAATTTCTGATGATTTTTCTGACGTAAGGACAATTACAGGAATTTCTGTAATCAGGCCTTCTTCATTCATAGCCTTTAAAAGTTCATTGCCGTCCATAACAGGCATAAGCAAGTCAAGCAAGACCAGAGAAATAGAAATGCCCTCAGATTGTATTTTTTCTAAAGCTTCTTTTCCATTTTCTGCGTAAATAACTTTGTATTCAGACTGAATAATATTACCAAGAATTTCGCGGTTAATTGCTTCATCATCTACAATAAGAATAGTTCTTTCAAATAAATCTTCCATATATATTTTATTATATATCGATTCGGTTCAGTTTGCGATATTTTTTTTAATAATAAATCTTTTCAATAGAATTATTAATGTAAATAAAATTATTTGTTATTTTTACTTGTTTTTTCATTCTTTTAGATTTAAAATAAAATTTATAATTGCTTATTGGAATTCAAGATATGAGAAACAAGAGATTTATTCAAATTTTTCTCAGCTTAACCATCCTTGCCTTTGTGCTTGTAATGTCAGGCTGTTCATCTGAAGCATTAAAAAAACGTAATAACAAAAATCAAAATAATAATGTATCTTCTCATAATACTTACTCGCAAGACGGTTTTAATGATTCAAGTGTTATAAAAGAAAAAGTCCTTGATGTTTATACCCCTAAAAATCGTGAATATAATTTTTATTTTACCTATAAAATAGTCCATGCCTGGTGGGATGCCGTAGCTCTTGGCATGGAAGATGCAGTCCGCCAGTACGAAAAAAAAGGAATTAATATAACCTATGACTACCGGGCTCCGGATGCAATGTCAGCCTACGATCAGGTTCAGCGAATCAAAAGAGCAGCAGCCCTCAATGAATATGATGTAATTGGTGTTGATGTTGCAGATATAGATATTGTTACCCCGGTTATAAATCAGATTATTTCTGAGGGACATAAGGTTATGACTTTTTCAAGCTCTGATTCCGGAAAAGAAAATGGTTGTAACAGAATTGCTTATGTAGGAAATACTCATAACTATAAAGACGGACAGGATCTTGCAGAAGCTCTTTGTTCTTATTTGAAATATAATGGCCAGGTTGCAATGCTCGTTGGTAATGTGGGGGCTCCTTGTCATGAAGAGCGTGCAAGTGGAGCAAAAACCGTTTTTGATAAATATGAAGGAATAAATCTTATTGATGTAAAATATGATGAAGACAGCGATGTAAATGCCTATAATCTTACAAAAGAATTTCTGGAAAAATATCCGGACCTGGATGGAATCATCTGCTGCAATATGAGTAATCCGGTAGGGGCAGGACGTGCTGTTGAAGAAGCAGGAAAAATCGGCAAGGTAATTATTGTTGGAATGGACCATGATGAGCGGGCAATAAAATATCTTCGCGATGGAATTATTTATGCCCTTGCCATTCAGGACTGCTATTCAATTGGTTTTGATACAATTACAACTGCAGTAAAAATTGCTGATGGTGTAAGCCCGGGAAGTTTATATCCTGAAAAAACAGAAGAAACAACAACTGTCTTTTATCAGAAAGATGCAGCAGGATTGCTTCGTTCGCTTTATGGTATAATGGAATAGGTGGAGCAGCAATGAATAAGCAAACTAAACGTGTTTTTCAAATAATTATAACTTCATTAATAGGTCTTCTGATTATTCTTTTTTTAATTATGTCAGTAAGAACTGCAAATACTACACAGGAAGTTACAGATAAAGCTATTGATAAGATTAGTCATTTTTATATTGAAGAAATTGCAAAAAACAGAGCTTCGCTTATTTCTAATGAACTTGATAAAAAATATAATTATGTAAATAACGCTCTTGCTGTTATTTCGCAAAAAGATCTTGACTCTCCAAAAGCTCTAAGAAATTATCTTGGTAATATGCGAAAGCTTTATAACATGGATACCTTTGCACTCGTAGATGAAAATGGTCTTGTATATACTTCGCATAGTACCTGTTCTGGAAAAACAAGATATCCTTTCCTTGCAGAAAAAATTACAAAACCAATTTATTCAACTGTTTTAAATTATGGTGGAGAAAAACAGCTTTTTCTTGCTGTTCCTGTTACCGGAGTTTATTTTAATAATTCAAAAATTATAGCCTGCTTTGTAGAGATTAATATTAATCAGATGATGCGGTATATGACCTATCGTTACGATAATATGGAAACCTATGTTAATCTTTATTACAAAAACGGAGAAAGTCTTACTAATACTGCATTTGGAAATATTCCTTCTGGTCTGAATATTCTTTCTGTAATTTCTGCAGACGACAATGATTCAAAGAAATTTAAGAAAATTAAAAATGATTTTGAATCAGGCGTTGCTGGTCTTGCAGAGGTTTATTATTCAGGGGAAGAAGCTCACCTTTATTATATTCCTGTTCAAAACACCGGCTGGATTCTTACAATACTTGTTTATGAAACCGCAATCGATGAACAGGTTAGCACAAATATTGAATCTCTCATGAAGCAAACAAGAATTCATGTGTTTTTTATTTTTGCTTTACTTTTTTTCTTATCAATATGTTTAATTCTTATTATCCGAAATGCTTCTCATTTTAAGCTTGAGCAGGAAAAGATAATCAGTCAAAGAACTCAGCAGGCCTATGAGAAGCTTAATAAAGAAACAAATGCAATGCAGATTATTCACTCAGTTCTTGATTCTGGTCCTTGGACAATTGAATTTGATGAAAATGGTAATATTATAAAATGCAACTGGTCAGATACTTTCCGTAAACTTCTTGGTTTTAATTTAAAAGAGGAGTTTCCAAATACTCTTGAAGCCTGGTCGGACAGACTTCATAAGAGTGATAAGGATGCAGTTTTAAAAGCCTTCTGGGATACTGTGAATGATACAAGCGGTAATACTGTTTATGATGTTGAATACCGCCTTTTAACAAAGAACAGCGGATATAAATGGTATCATGCAGCAGGAAATATTATCCGTAGTGACGATGGTAAGCCACAAACTTATGTAGGACTCTTTACAGATATTGATGAAAACAAAAGAAATGAAATCAATCTTATGGAGCAGTTCAATATTGTAAATGCTCTCAGCCGTGATTATGCAAATATTCTTACAATCAATCTTACAACAAGAACTGTAAAACCTATTAAGCTTGGCGGATATATTCCTGAATCCTTTATGGAAAATTACTCTGCAGATTCTTCTTACGATACCTTCTTTACAGAATATGTTGAACACAGAGTTTATTCAGAGGATAAAGATTTTATGAATGAAGCAATTGCCCTTGATACCATAATTCAAAAACTTAATGAGTCAGACGAATATTCTTCCAGTTATCGTATTGAAGAAAAAGGTGAACTTCATTTTTTTGAATTCAAATATATGAAACTGAATTCAGATACAATAATTGTCGGTATTATGAATATCGATAAAATCGTAAATGATGCTAAAGAGAAAGAAAAACTTATTGTACTTTCTGAAACAGACCGAATGACAGGTCTTTTAAATCGTGTAAGTGGAGAATTAAAAGTTGAAGATAATCTTAAAAAAGGAAATGGCGGTTTATTCATTCTTCTTGATATTGACCATTTTAAAAGCTTTAACGACACTTACGGGCACGGAGTAGGAGACAAGGTAATTATAAACGTCGCAAATTGCCTGAAAACTGCCTTCCGTGAACATGATATTGTTTTCCGTTTAGGAGGAGATGAATTTTCTGCCTATGCAGCTGAAGTTCATGACAAGAAGATAGCAGAAGCAATTATTAATCGCTTTATAGATAATCTTAAAACTATTGTCATGCCAGAAATTGGTGAAACTGCAATTACTGCAAGTATTGGTGCTACAATTATAAAGTCAGGAGAACCAGCTGATTTTGGAGACAACTATAAGCTTATAGATAGCGGAGTTTACGAAAGTAAAAAAGTATCTGGCTCTTACGTAACATTTAAATAGTCAAATGTTTTATTTCAGGAAAGCCGGCAAAGTTTAATTATACTAAATATATTTATTATTTATTAATTTTTATATTGAATAAATAAGCATTTTTTTATACTATATGTATAAGGAGTGCTACATATGATTGAATTAACATTAAGCCAGTTATTACGTCAAAAGACAGCTGAAGATCCACAGCATGAATTTATGGTATATGCAGACCGTGACTTACGTTTTACTTATGCGCAGTTTGATAAGCGCGTTGATGATCTGGCTTGTGGTCTATATGCAATCGGAGTTAGAAAGGGTGACAATGTAGGTATCTGGGCAACAAATGTTCCGGATTGGCTTACATATATGTTTGCCTGTGCACGTCTTGGTGCAGTTGGAGTTACAGTAAATACTTCTTATAAATTGCACGAACTTGAATACCTTGTAAAACAGTCTGATTTAACTACACTTTGTCTTACAGATGGTGTAAAAGATTCTAACTATGTAAGCATGATTAAGGAACTTGTTCCAGAACTCGATGAATACGAACGCGGCTGCCTTAAATCAGCCAGATTCCCTTGTTTGAAAAATGTTGTATTTATGGGACCGGAAAAATATCGTGGTCTTTATTCAACTCCGGAATTACTTTTGCTCGGCCAGCATATTGATATTGAAATAATCCACAAAATAGAAAGCGAAGTTACTCCAGAAGACGTTGTAAATATGCAGTACACTTCGGGTACCACAGGATTCCCTAAAGGTGTTATGCTCACCAGTCGTAATATCATCAATGATGGTTTTATTATTGGTGAACGTATGCGCTATACAGCAAATGAACGCCTCTGTCTTGTAGTTCCTCTTTTCCATTGTTTTGGAATTGTACTTGGAGTTATGGCTTGTCTGACTCATGGCGGTACTCACGTATTGCTCGAAAGCTTTGACCCTCTTGTAGCTCTTGCATCAATTCAGAAAGAGAAGTGTACTTCGCTTTACGGGGTTCCAACAATGTTCATTGCAGAGCTTAATCATCCTATGTTCAGCATGTTTGATTTGTCTTCTCTGCGTACTGGTATTATGGCAGGTTCTGGTGTTCCTGTCGAATTGATGAAGCGCGTAAATGATGAAATGCATATGCCGGAAATTACTTCAGTTTATGGTCTTACAGAAACAAGCCCTGGAATGACACAGAGCCATTGGAACGACAGTCTTGAAGTTCGTGCAACTACTGTAGGTGATGCATTTGAAGGAATTGATGTAAAAGTTCTTGATCCTGAAACTGGTAAAGAATGTCCTGTTGGAGTGCAGGGTGAAATGTGCTGTAAAGGCTGGAACGTAATGAAGGGCTACTATAAGATGCCTGAAGCTACAGCCGAAACAATTGATGCTAACGGATACCTTCATTCCGGAGACCTCGGTGTAAAAGATGAAAACGGCAACTACCGCATTACTGGCCGTATTAAGGATATGATTATCCGTGGTGGTGAAAACATCTATCCACGCGAAATCGAAGAATTCCTTGCACAGATGCCTGAAATTAAAGACATTCAGGTAGCAGCAGTTAAGTCTGAACGCTATGGCGAAATCACAGGTGCCTTTATCATTCTTCATGAAGGAAAAACTCTTACAGATCAGGACGTAATTGAATTCTGTCGCGACAAGCTTTCTAAGTTCAAGTGGCCACAGCTCATTATGTTTATGGACGAGTTCCCAATGACAGGTTCTGGAAAAATCCAGAAGTTTAAGCTTACAGAAATCGGTACAAAATATCGACGTGAAGTTTTGAAGGTAGAAGACTAGAGAAGTTTCCCTAAAATTTACAAAATAGTTTAATTTTTCTCCATAAGCACTTTTATTTTTTGGGTAATAGTAGTACTATCACAAGGATGCTCAAAAAATGATAGGATAAAAGTGATGTGGAAGTATATTCTTAAACGAATTCTGCTTGCTTTGTTTACCGTCTTTCTTATCTGCGTAATTACATTTGCCCTGATGAATGCTATTCCGGGCGGGCCTTTCAACAAAGAGAAAGCATTAAGTGAAGCAACTATTGCGTCTTTGAACGCACGCTACAATCTGGACAAACCTCTTTATGTTCAGTTCTTTATGTACATGAAAAATCTTCTTCATGGAGATTTTGGTGTAAGCCTTAAAAATGGAAGGGAAATCAAAGGAATCATCAGTGAATCATTCCCAGTTTCCTGCCGTCTTGGTCTTTCAGCAGTAATTGTTGCCCTGATTCTTGGTACAATTTTTGGAAGTCTTGCCGCTCTTATGCGTAACAAATGGCCAGACAGATTAATCATTTTCTTTTCAACCTTATTTACTGCAGTTCCAAGCTTCGTTCTAGCAACTCTTCTTCTTTTAGTCTTCAGTATTAAACTCGGATGGATTCCGGTATGGTCAGCAGAAAACACAAATTATCTGCTACCCGTAATTGCTCTTGCAGCATATCCAATGGCTTATACAACACGGCTTGCAAAAACAAGTATGCTCGACGCTCTTAGTCAGGACTATATCCGCACTGCAAAAGCAAAGGGTGTTTCTAAGTATAAGGTAATCTTTAAGCATGCATTGCGTAATTCACTTCTGCCAATCATTACTTATGCAGGACCGGAGATTGCATACATTATCACTGGTTCTATGGTAGTAGAAACTGTATTCACAGTTGGTGGAATTGGTTCTAAATTTGTTAGCGCAATTTCAAACCGCGACTATACAATGATTATGGCAACAACAATCTTCCTTGCAACCCTTATGGTATTTGCAAACGTTATCTGCGACTTGCTTTATAAAGTTGTTGACCCAAGAATTAAATACGAATAACGAGATTCGAATAAGAGCAGGTAAAACATGACAACATTTGACGTTAATAAAACACCAAAAAAGTATGCCTTAAGCCTTCAGATGGATTTAAGCAAATTCGAAAAGGCAACTGATGAAGAAAAAAAGCAGCAGGATGTTATGAGCGAAAGTACAACCTTTTTTAAGGATGGTATGAGAAAGCTCTTCAAAAATCCACTGGCTGTAGCTAGTATTATTGTACTTGCATTCATAATTGCAACCATTGTAGTAGCTCCACACATTGTTCCATACAGCTATGAAGAAATTCTTTCTGTAGAAGGAAAGCGCGATAAGGGTGCAAAAAATCTTAAGCCATTTGAATACAGTAAAGCAGAACAGGCTTATATTGAAAAAGGTAATTTTCGTTTCCCTCATATCTTTGGAACAGACGAACAGTGCCGCGACTACTTTATCCGCGTAATTTACGGAACCCGCGTGTCGTTGGTTGTAGGCTTTTTTGCAAGTCTCATAGTTCTTTTAATCGGAATTATTTATGGAAGTATTTCAGGTTATGCAGGAGGGAAGGTCGATCTGATAATGATGCGAATAGTCGACATTATATATTCGCTGCCCGACATGCTTGTCATAATTTTGCTTTCTGTTGTACTTTCAAACATACTTCAGTTTAAGCCAAACTCTTTCCTCGCAGGAATGGGGTCAAACATGATTTCCCTTTTCATTGTGTTCGGACTTCTTTACTGGGTTGGAATGGCTCGCCTTATCCGAGCACAGATTCTTTCGATTAAGGAAAACGAATATATTCTTGCGGCACGCTCAATTGGTGCAAAACCTGGGCACATCATCAGAAAACACATCATTCCAAACTGTCTTTCTGTAATCATTATTTCTACAGCACTTCAGATTCCTTCTGCAATTTTTACAGAAAGTTATTTGAGCTTTGTTGGACTAGGTGTTCAGGCTCCAATGCCATCTCTAGGTTCCCTTGCAAACTCTGCCCGCGGTGGTCTTCAGAGCTATCCATATAAACTGGTTTTCCCAGCTCTTATGATTTGTCTTATCGTTCTTAGCCTGAACCTTCTTGGTGACGGCTTAAGAGATGCCTTTGACCCAAAATTAAATAAGTAGGTGTATGTAATATGAAAGAGATTTTGTTACGAGTTGATGATTTACATACAACCTTTAAAACTGACAAAGGTGAAGTGCAGGCAGTAAACGGACTTTCTTTTGATTTACATGCCGGTGAGATTCTTGGAATTGTAGGTGAGTCTGGATCTGGAAAGAGTGTAACTGCATATTCAATCATGCAGATTCTTGCAGATAATGGTTCTGTAAAAAGCGGAAAAGTTTTGTATAAGGGTCAGAATATTCTTGAGTATTCTGCTGATGAAATGAGAAAGTTCCGTGGAAAATGCTGTTCAATTATTTTCCAGGATCCTATGACAAGTTTGAATCCGGTTTTTACAATCGGAAATCAGCTTAAAGAAGCAATCAAACTTCATGCAGATAAAAAAGGCAAGGAACTTCATGCGCGTGCTATAGAGATGCTTGAGTTAGTTGGAATTAACGAACCAGAGCGTCGTCTTAAGCAGTATCCGTTTGAACTTTCCGGTGGTATGCGCCAGCGTGTTATGATTGCAATGGCACTTGCCTGCGAGCCAGATGTTCTTATTGCTGATGAACCAACAACTGCGCTTGATGTAACAATTCAGGCACAGATTCTCGAAGAGATACAGAAGCTTCAGAAGAAAATGGGTATGGCAGTTATTCTTGTTACACATGACCTCGGTGTTATTGCAAATATGTGTGATGACATTATCGTTATGTACGGCGGTAAGGTTTGTGAACGCGGAACTGCTGATGAAATCTTCTATAATTCAAAGCATGAATATACAAAAGGTTTGCTTAAATCAATTCCAAATACAACAAATATGAATCAGAAGCTGGAACCAATTGCAGGTACTCCTATCAATCTTCTGAATCTTCCAAATGGCTGTTCTTTCTGTACACGTTGTAAAAATGCAATGAAGATTTGTCTTACAGAACCACCTGAGGAATTATTCATTAATGATAATCATATTGCATCCTGCTGGATGAACGTAAAAGAGGCATTGGAAGAAATGTCTGAAAATCCGGAGGTACAGTAATGAGCGATAATTCAAACGTAATTCTTGAAGTAGATAATCTTAAAAAATATTTTCCTGTAAAATCAGGATTCAAAAAGTTAACCTTAAAAGCAGTAGACGGAGTTTCTTTTACAATTAATCGTGGTGAAACTCTAGGACTGGTAGGTGAGTCTGGTTGTGGTAAAACTACAGTTGGACGCACTTTGCTTCAGCTTTATAAACCAACTGATGGTAAAGTGATTTTTGAAGGCCAGGAAGTAACTGATAAAAACATCAACGAAATGCGAAAGAAAATGCAGATGGTTTTCCAGGATCCTTATTCATCTTTGAATCCTCGCATGACAGTTGAAGACATTATCGGTGAACCTCTGGATGTTCATAAACTTTATTCAAGCCGCAGTGAGCGCCGTGAAAAAATCCTGAGTCTTATGGAGTTAGTTGGTCTTAACGCAGAACATGCAACCCGCTATGCTCATGAGTTCTCTGGCGGTCAGAGACAGCGTATCGGTATTGCACGTGCGCTTGCTGTAAGACCAGATTTTATTGTTTGCGACGAACCAGTTTCTGCGCTCGATGTTTCAATTCAGGCTCAGATTATCAATATGTTTGAAGAGCTTCAGGCAAAGCTTGGTCTTTCTTATCTTTTTATTGCTCACGACCTTCTTGTTGTTCAGCATATTTCAAAACGAATTGCAGTAATGTATCTTGGAAAGCTTGTTGAAATTGGAGATGCAGATGAGGTTTGTAACAGCCCGATCCATCCATATTCAATCAGCCTTCTTTCTGCTGTTCCTATTCCAGATCCAAAACTGGAAAGAAGCCGACAGCGTATTGTACTCGAAGGGGATGTTCCGAGTCCGCTTGCTATGCCGGAAGGATGTCCATTCAGAACCCGCTGTAAATATGCGACAGAGAAGTGTGAAAAAGAAATGCCACCATTAACAGACAGAGGCAACGGCCACTTCGCTGCCTGCCACAATAAATAGTGCGCTGTCATTATAAACGAGTTTGCTACGCAAACTCGCAGGGCTTGACCCGATAATCTAAATTATAAAATATTTTAGAGGAGAAATATTTATGAAAAAAAATCTAGTTTTTATTGCAAGTGCACTTGCTGTACTCGCAATCACCGGTTGTTCAAAAAAAGCAGCTGCACCAAAAGCTGAAGCTGCAACAACAACAAAAGTTTCTGATGCTGCTTCACTTGTAAGCAAATCATTCATTGACCCGATTACAGGCTGGGCAAAGTATGATAACCTTATTAAAGAAATTAAGGCAGAAACAAATTACGAAACACGTACAAAGAAAATGCACGAAGCAGAAGACATCCTTATGTCTAACTACTGTGTAATTCCATTGTACTATTACAACGATGTTTACATGCAGAAACCTTATGTAAGCGGAATCTATGCAAATGCATTCGCTACAAAATTCTTTATGTATTCAAAACTCAGCAATGGTTCTAAAACACTTAGAATCCAGCTTGCTTCAGAGCCTGATTATCTTGACCCGGCTTTGAACTCTTCTGTAGACGGTGCTTGTCTTGCTGCAAACTCATTCTCAGGACTTTATACATATAATGATAAGGGTGTAACAGTTCCTGCTTGTGCAGAAAAATATACTGTTTCAAATGATGGATTAACATATACAGTTACTTTGAAGAAGAACCTTAAATGGTCTGATGGTTCAGCTCTTACAGCAGCAGATTTTGAATATTCTTGGAAACGTGCTGTATCTCCAGACACAGCAGCAGACTATGAATATATGTTCTCTGGTTTTGACGGATACGATAACGGAAACTTGAATGTAAAAGCTTTGGATGATACAACACTTCAGTTTGTTCTTTCAGCACCATGTGCATACATTGAAGATCTTATGGCATTCCCAACATTCTATCCAGTTTGCAAAAAGTATGTTGAAGCTAATTCAACAAAAGAAGCACCTGGTGCATGGTGTACAAACGCAGGCTTTGTAAGTAACGGTGCTTATGTTTGTACAAGCTGGAAACATGATGTTTCTATGACTTATGAAAAGAACCCTTACTGGTTCGATGCTGATAAAGTAACAGTTGAAAAACTTGAGTTCATGCTTTCTGCTGATGATACAGCAATCTTCGCTGCTTACAACGCAGGTAACCTTGAGTTCATTGATGAAGTTGCAAATGATGAAATTGCAAAACTTCTTGAAACAAAGAACTCCGAGTTCCACATTGTAGATGAACTTGGAACATATTATGTTGCATTCAATGCTAAATCAAAGCTCTTTGAAGGTAAAACTCCAGAACAGGCTGCTTGTATGAGACAGGCTTTGTCTCTTATCATTGACCGTGATTACATTGTTGAAAACATTGCTCAGACAGGTCAGGTTCCAGCTAATGCATTCATTCCACTTGGAATGGCTGATGGTAACGGCGGAGTATTCAAGTCTGATGCTGTTAAGCAGGGATATTATGATCCAAGTGCAATCAGTAATGATCAGGAAGGAACACTTGCAAAAGCAAGAGAGCTTCTTGCTGCTGCAGGCTTTAAGTTTGATGCAGAAGGAAAGCTTTCTTCTGAAACTCCTATATCAATTGAATATCTTACAAACCAGACTTCTGCACACATTGCAATTGCAGAATCTATTCAGCAGGATTTCTCTTCAATCGGAATTAAGATGACAATTCAGGTTCAGGACTGGAATGTATTCCTTGAAGAACGCAAGAACGGAAACTTCGACATTGCACGCGAAGGATGGATTGCAGACTTCAACGACCCAATCAACATGCTTGAAATGTGGATTTCTACCTCTGGTAACAACGACTGCCAGTTTGGTAGATAATCTAGTCGTGTCATTATCCGGCTTGACCGGATAATCTTTATCGAGAAGACACAGATTGATTAACAGTCTGTGTCTTTTTTTGTTTAAAACTTATGGTATAATAAGAATATGCAAGAAAGATTATTTCCATTAGTTGAGTTTTTTGTTTTCGCCTTTACTTTCATGTTATATGTCAGCTGTTCCTCAAGCAAACAAGTTGCCGGTGCTGATTCACACTTAGAACACACAGGCTTTTATGTTGATGGTACCACCTTGCGTTCGGCTGATGGAACTCCGTTTATAATGCGTGGAATAAATCATGGTCATAACTGGTTTCCAAATGAAGAAAAAGTTGCTTTTGACTCAATTGCTTCTACAGGCGCAAACACTATAAGAATCGTTCTTTCTGATGGCCAAAGATGGAAAAAAGATGACAAGACATCACTTAAAAATGCTATTGATGCTGCAACCTCATGTGGAATGCTTCCAATAGTAGAAGTTCATGATGGAACTGGTTCAGATGATATTGAAGTGCTGACAAAGATTGCCCAATACTGGTGTGAAATGGCTGATGTGCTTTCTGGTACAGAAAGCTACTGTATCCTGAACATTGCGAACGAGTGGTGTGGAGGATGGAAATCAAAAGTCTGGCGTGACGGTTATACAAAAATCATTCCAATGATAAGAGAAGCTGGAATCAAAAATACCATTATGGTTGATGCAGCAGGCTGGGGACAGTTCGGATATTCAATCCGTAAATACGGCGCAGAAGTATTAAATTCAGATCCACTTAAAAATACAATGTTTTCCGTTCATATGTATGGAATGTCTGGTCGCTTTAATTGGCTCATCCGTTTTAATCTTGAAGGTGCAACAAAACAGAATCTTTGTGTCTGTGTAGGTGAATTTGGCTGGAAACATTCAGATGGCGATGTAAAAGAAGATTATTTAATGCAATATTGCGAAGAACAGGGAATCGGCTGGCTTGCATGGAGCTGGAAAGGAAACTCTGGCGGAGTAGAATACCTTGATATGACTTCAGAATGGGATGGAAGCAAGCTTTCTGACTGGGGAGATAAGGTTATTAACGGGGAGTTTGGAATTAAAAAGACTTCAAATAAAGTCAATTTCAATTAAAATAAATAAAAATCTATAAGATAACAAACTTTAATAATACTAAATATATTTAATATATTTTAACTTTTCTATTGATTATTACCCTAAAGTCTTGTATTATATAATTGTCGAGGCAAGCCCGACGATGACAGGCCCTGTCATTTCCGGACTAAGTTCGGAAATCTATAAAATGAGGTGCAATATGAACGAGGAGATTAAAGCAGTAGCAGACCGTTTAATCGGTCTGCGTGAAATTATGGATGTATCTGTTGAAGAAGCAGCGGGGGTCTGTGGAATCTCTATTGAACAGTATCAGAAATATGAAACCGGCATGGTTGATATTCCTGTAGGAATCCTTCAGTCTATGTCTAAAAAATATGGCATTGACCTTGGAACACTTATTTCCGGAAAGGAACCTCACATGCATTCTTATTGTCTGACTAAAAAAGACAAAGGACTTTCGGTAGACCGACGTAGTGACTATAAATATCAGGCTCTTGCAGCCGGCTTTCAGAATCGCAAGGCTGATCCATTTATCGTAACTATTACCCCGGAAGAAACCCGTGAAATACATTTCAACGCTCATCCTGGTCATGAGTTCGAGTATATGATTGAAGGTTCAATGAAGCTCGTAATTGATGGTAAGGAAATGACTTTGGAAGAAGGAGACAGTGTGTATTTCGATGCCACAAAACAGCACGGAATGCAGGCATTAAATAATAAGAAAGCCAAGTTTTTGGCAATTATTATCTGATAAAAATACGGATGACTGGCTGTTGGAGTCGGAATCCATCCGAAAAAAAATTCTGCACAAGCGAAGCGCGGAAACCTTTTTTTCGGGTGGAGTTCCGACGGGAGACAGACAGATATATAGGATTGATTTATGTTGGAAGATTTTCTTGAACGAACTGAGTTTAAAGATTATAAAGATTTTTTTGAGAACTATAAAATAAAGGTACCGGAAAATTTCAACTTCGGTTATGACGTAGTTGATGTTCTTGCACAGCGCACTCCGGATGCAAAAGCCTTTGTATGGTGTAATGATAACGGCGAAGAACTTGTTATGACCTTTGGAGAACTTAAGGAACGTACAGACAAGGCAGCTGCTTACTTCCGCAGTATCGGTATTAAGCGCGGTGACTTTGTTATGCTGATTTTGCAGCGCCGTTATGAGTTCTGGATTTCTATTGTAGCCTTGCACAAGATTGGAGCCGCAGTTATTCCTGCAACTCATATGCTTACAAAGGAAGATATCGTATTCCGCTGTAATGCCGCTTATATTAAGGCCGTAGTGGCAGTAGACCACCGCGAACTCTTTACTTACATAGAAGAAGCTCAGAAAGAATGTCCTTCTCTTACAACACTTGTTGCAGTTCCACCATTTGGAATTGATAAAGGAATGAGCGCCGAGTTCAAGGCAAAGCATCCTGCATGGCTGGACTTTACAGAAGGTTATCTTAACGTGAGCGAAACTGCTCTTAAAGATTTCCACGCCCTCAAGCGTGAAGAAATCAGCAAGAACGACGACATTCTTCTTGCATACTTTACATCAGGAACTACAAGCCATCCAAAACTGGTTTCTCATAACTACCTTTATCCACTTGGACACATTGTTACTGCAAGCTACTGGCAGCAGGTTCAAAAGGGCGGACTCCATCTTACTGTAGCTGATACAGGCTGGGGTAAGGCAGTGTGGGGTAAACTCTATGGTCAGTGGATTGCTGAATGCTGTGTATTTATCTATGACTATCATGATAAGTTCAAGCCAATCGACCTTATTAAGCAGATTGAAAAACATCACATTACATCTTTCTGTGCGCCTCCAACTATCTACCGCTTCTTAATTCAGGAAGATCTGAGCCAGTATGATTTCTCAAGTTGTCTACATTGGTCGACAGCAGGCGAACCTTTGAGCGAAGAAGTTTTCAACAAGTGGAAAGAAATCACTGGAAAAGAAATCCGTGAAGGCTTTGGTCAGACAGAAACAACGCTCAGCCTCTTTAATTATGGCAACGAACGCATTAAACCGGGCAGCCTTGGTAAGCCAGCACCTTACTACAATGTTACTTTGATTGATGAAGAAGGCAACGAAGTAGAAGACGGTGAAGTTGGTGAAATCGTAGTTGATATGAAAAACGGAAACTTCCCTGGTCTTTTCATGGAATACTTTGGTGATCCAGTAAAGACTAAGTCTGTAATGCACGACGGCTACTATCACACTTCTGATAACGCCTGGCGTGACGAAGACGGCTACTTCTGGTTTACAGGCCGCAATGACGACGTAATCAAATGTTCCGGTTACCGCATTGGTACCTTCGAAGTAGAGTCTGTTCTCATGCAGCACCCTGCAGTTGTAGAATGTGCAGTTACAGCCGCTCCTGACCCTGTACGTGGTCAGGTTGTAAAGGCAACAATCGTTCTTGCAAAGGGCTATGAAGCAAGCGACGAGCTTGTAAAAGATATCCAAAACTTTGTAAAGAAAACAACTGCGCCATATAAATACCCAAGAATTGTTGAGTTCAGAGACAGCCTGCCAAAAACGATTTCTGGAAAAATCATGCGTAAGGATATTAAATAAATTTCTCACGGAGCATAGGAGAACACAGAGTTTCCATTTTTTAGATAAAATCTCTGTGTCCTCTTCAGCTCTGTGAGGAATTTTTCTTACAGCAGACTCGCGATATCCTTCACAGACTCCGACGCTGTAGAAACACTGGTGATATTCTGCGAGAAGCTTTCGATGCCTTTTGCAATTTCCTGCAGGGCAACAAATATCTGCTCGCTGGCACCAGTAAGCTGTTCGACATTTGTCAAAATCTGATTTGAGCTGTCAGCCGTAGACTTTGACGACTGCATTATGCTCTCAAATTCCTTTTCCAGAGATTTAGCACTTTCACAGCCATTATCAATCTGAGCAGTTCCTTTTTCACTATCCTGAATAAGAGTATCAGAAGCCTTCTGAATATCAGTAATAATTTCCCTGATTTCTTTAATACTATCAATAATATTATCTGAAAGACGACGGATTTCTGTTGCAACAACATGGAAGTTCTTTCCGGCTTCTCCTGAGTTAGAAGCTTCAAGTTCAGCGTTAAAGGCGATGATTTTTGTTTTATCTGCAACGTTATTGATAATGCTTACAATATCCCAGATACCATTAATTTTCGAGTTCAATTCCTTAATACCGTCAATCGTCAGCATATTTGTATTCTTGATATTCATAAGCTCATTTACATTATTTTGAAGTGCATTGTTACCGGAAATTACAGCGTCGCGGGACTGTTCTGCAAGGGCAGTTACTTCCTTTATTTTTTCTCCAATGTTGTTTGCAAGCTCAGTAGAATCGTGCATGGTAGAAACAATTTCCTTTACGGCAGCAGACTGATTCTGGCTGTTTGCGGCAGAAACTCTTGTTGCTTCGGCAAGATTTGTAGATTCTGCAAGCAGATTATTGCTGACTGTTTTCTGGGTCCTCTGAATACGCTTTGTAATTACCTTAAATACAATAAAGAATTCCACAAGACTGGTAAACCAGCCGATTAAACTGTAGGTGATAAAGTGGTCAAAATGTGAACCAGGTAATTTTGAATTAACGATAATGCCATAAGGCACTGTCATCATATTTATTATGGAAGCATCTACAGAAGCCCACATTGCAACATTCTGTACTCGGAATAGATTTTCACTCATCTTCATTCCAACTTCCCTCATAAGGCCTGCCATATGGATTCTTTTTACAAGAACATAGTTTATGGTGTAGCACATAAAGCCTGTTGCAAGAGACTGCATTTCTATTAAAGTGAAGGTGTAGGGATTTATTGGCTGACCACTTTTTTTAGCTTCGAGCAGGGCTGTTGAACCAGCACCAACCAGAAAGCCGATTATATGTGCAATAATTATTATGATGTCATAATTACGGTAGATTATGTTTAATCTGGCAATATCTTTTTTGGTGATTGAATCCTTATTCTTTTTACCTTTTTCAATGATTTCATCAAAACCATTAAGAAGAGGCCATTGAAAAATAGAGCAGATTAAAATAAGTCCCAGAGTAATTAAAACTGTAGGAAGACAGCCTTTAATAATTTTTCCAGGATTTTCATAAATAAATCCGTAGTGATAAATTCTAAGAAAAAATACTCCTATGTAAGTTGAAGCAAAAATTGTACAAAAATATTTGTAAAAAGTTTTCATGTCATCCTCCTCGTATGAAACTTTGTCTCTTATTACTTAGTCATAAATGCAATCGCGCCATCCCAGTTTTCCGGCGGATTCTTTATAAATTCTTCGCAGCGGTCCAGCATTAGTTTTGCGGCCTTATCATTTTCCACTGCATTAAGTGCTTTTTCAAAATAATCTTTTGCAAGATTCCAGATTCCCTGCTTGTAAAGCTCCATTCCTTTTATGTAAGCATTTTTATATTCTGAAGGGAACTCGTCAGGGCTGCGGTCTACTGCATAAATAGGAACAGCATTTTTCTTTCCCTTAACACGAACATCATCAAGGTGGCGGAAACAGAAAGAATCGTCTCCGGCATCGGCACGAACACTTTCACTGACAAGAATTTGAGTACCGTAAGTTTTGGTAAGTCCTTCCAGACGAGATGCAAGGTTTACGTTATCACCGATTACAGAATAGTCAGTTTTATCTTTAGAACCGATTGAACCTACAATTACTTCGCCATAGTGAATACCTATTCCAATGTTGAAAACCATACCATCCGGCATTACAAGATCTCCCATTTCAACGGACGGAAGGGCATCGCGCATTTCGTAGGCAGCCATTACAGCACGGCGGCAGTTATCCTCATAGCTTACAGGTGTACCAAACTCTGCCATAATTGCATCGCCTATAAACTTGTCGATTGTTCCGCCGTGCTTTTTGATTATTTCTACCATTTTAGAAAAGTATCTGTTCAAAAAGGCAACCAGCACGTCGGCTCTGTTTTTTTCACTGATGTTTGTGAAGGATCGAATATCGCTGAAAAGAATTGCAACAGAACGGGTTTCTCCAACGCCAAGCTTCTGGTCGGTGGCATCAGCCTGTTTTACAAGACTGTCGATAATTTCTTCCGGAACAAAACGACTGAAAGCTTTGCGGATTCTTTTTTCAAAAAAGATTTTCTTTTCAACTATCAAAGCTTTATCAAAAACTTCAACTGCATTATTAATGCAAAAATCAAGGTAGCTTAATTTGTCACTAATTATATTTCCCTGGGCAACAATATGAATGGTAGCAAAGACTGAAGAGTCTGTTTTTAAGACTCTGTATTCATAGCTGGAAAGTTGAATCTCACTGCTATAAAATCTTTCAAGATTGCCTTCAGAATCAATCTGTTTTGCACAGTTTTTGGCACTTATACCACTAGACATATTTTTATCAAAATCTTTTTCACAGACATTGAGAAAATCTGAAATATCCTTTTGGGAAATATTTTGTGAAGCTAAGTAATAACCGTGAGGCCCGTCATTTTCGAGGATGTACATTGCAGCCAGTGGTACTTCGCAAACTTGCGCAATCAAAAACAGATAAGATTTTATCATCTCTTCAAGATTATCTATCTTTGCAATAAGGCCTGCAATTTTAGAAATCATAATTGAGTTATATGATTTTTGATTGAGCAGTTTTGAAGCGGCAGAAAAGAGCAGGGTATTATCAAGTTTTTTACTTTTTCCGGATTTTGTCTTTTCTGATTTTTCAGCATCAACTTCTGCTAACTCATCGATATTCTGAACAAGAGTTTCTGCATCAAGACGAATAAAGGAATTAGCTCCGCATTCCTTTGCAAACTCTTCATCAAGAGATGTCGGAAGATTCGAATATATGGCAACAGGCAGATCATTAAAGTCTGGTAAGACACGGATAAGCTTAACGATTTCAAAAGCTCCGGGCTCTGTAATATTACAGTTCAAAAGAAAAAGGTCAGGAGAAATTTCAGCAAGACTGGTAAAAATATTTTTTGCTTCTGATTCAAATTTAATTGAATATTGTTTTGAGTCTAATGTTTTTGTAAAGAGCTTCTGCATTGTAGCGGAAGATTCAAGAATAAGTATTTTTTTTGCCATTATTCATCTCCCAAAAGTTCTTTAATTGCTTCAAGCAGTTTTCCACGCTTGAACTCACTCTTTGAAATAATTGCTCCGGCTTTGAGTCGCTGGAATTCTTCTATTGTTTGACGGCTTTGATCTGTTGAAACAACAATGACAGGAGTCTCCTTGTACTGGTCAAGACGGCGCAGATTATCAAGCAGAACAAGTCCTGTCATTCTAGGCATTTCCTGATCTGCAAGAATAAGGTCGTAGTATTTTTCCTTTGCTTTTTCAAGACCATCAAGACCGTCAAAAGCATCTTCAACAACATAGCCAGCACCTTCTAGAATAGATCTTTCAATTTCGCGGGTAGTCGAAGAATCATCTACAATAAGAATCCTGATATTCTTTTTCTGAGTAGCGGCTTCAAACTTTTTAATGTCATAACCTCGGAGAGACTTAAACCGTTGAAGAATATCCGGTATATGAAGAATAGGAACAATATCATAATGCTCATCAAAAACAATTCCCTGAAGAATTGAACAGTTTCGGATTCCTTCTGGCATTGGTTTTACGACAAGCGAAACATATTGTTCAACCTGTTCAACAATAATACCAATACGCTGCTCCATATATTCAGCAATAAGAATTGGTTCTTCCTCCTGGGCAAGTCCTGCTTTTCTGTCTTCGAACAAAGTTGAAAGAGGGAAGCATGGAACCAGCTGATCTTCGAATCTAATATAATTCTGATTCTGTAAGATTATGTAATCAGTTTTTTTGCGGTAAATGATATCAACAATATGTTGTGCAGGAATTAGATATTTGTCTTTGTTAGAATAGACAAACAATCCCTGCAGGGTAGAAAGTGAAAGCGGGAAGTGTAGAATAAAAGAAGTGCCTTTGCCGGCTTCACTTTCGATTTTTATGCGGCCTTTAATTTTCTCAACGTTTGACCAGACTACATCAAGACCAACGCCTCGGCCGGAAAGAGCAGAAACTTCATCTTTTGTAGAAAAACCGGACTGAAAGAGGAATTGAGAAAGTTCACGATCGTTCATTCCTTTTATTTCATCTGTACGTTCAGGGTACAGGGTAATTGCCTTTGAACGGATTTTATCGTAATCAAGCCCCCGACCATCATCACTAATTTTTAATTCTATATAACGTGTTTCGCGAACACAGGTAATACTGATAGTTCCTTCTTCATTTTTTTTAGCCTTTTTTCTTTCTGCAGGACTTTCAATTCCATGATCCAGTGCGTTTCTTATAATGTGCATAAGAATGTCGCCAAGTTCTTCGAGAATTACTTTATCAAGAGCAATGTCTGTATCTGGTATTTCGCACTTTACTTTTTTGTTGAGGTTCATTGCCTCCATTGCAATTGTAGTTTCAAGAGGACGTAGCACAATACTTATTGGAAGCATTCTTAAATCAAAGGCTTTTTCCTGTACACTAAAAATAGAAGTCTCAAGGGAATAAATGTCGTTTTCAAAGGACTTTCTGATTTTTGCAAGTTCACGGTTGCCAAGTTTTTCTTCGAGCTTTTTAAGTTCATCCAGCTGAGACTTTAAATGGAACTCACGGGTAATCATTGTATCAAAATCAGAAATAATTTCGTTTATGCGGGAAAGTTTTATTCTGATTGACTGTATGTCGCTAATATTTTCATCTAAATCTTCGTCCTCTTCTTCAAACAAAATTCCGTTTTTCTTATTTATTTCTTTTATAAAAGCATCAACATCAATAAGTTCTCCTGCCGCAAGCTTATCACAGTACTGAAGGTATAAATCTACATCCTGTTTGTCGGTTCCACGACGGCTGATGCAGGACACACAACCGTGAATTTTTTCTGTAACGGCGAAAACCAGTTTTATCAAACGGTCGGAGTTTTTAATTTTTTTATCTTTTATACTCTTATAAATGTCTTCGATAGCATGAGTCAGTTTTTCAACTGTGGTAAAGCCCAGCATTCGGGAATTACCTTTTATTGTATGAAGGTTTCTCAAAAGACGGCTTAGGATTTCTGAATTATCTTCATTTGATTTGAGAGCAATTATATCCTTCTGAGCTGATTCCAGCAGTTCTTTTACTTCGGAAACATAGCTTTCGGTAATGTCATTAGAGATTTGTGCCATTTTTATTTCCTCCTGTATCTGCTACAGTTTTATGAAAATAAAAAACATTCCCGTCGGAAAGTTTTTCAAGAGATTTCGGAACTATAGTTGAATCTAATTGGGCTATTTCATTCATTGAAACAAAAAGATATCCATCTTCTGCGAGGCAGTTATCTGCAATTATTTTTAGTATTTTTTTACGAAGCTCGATAGAAAAATAAATAAATACATTTCTTATAAAAATGATATTTTGATTTTTTGGTAATTTTAAAATATTTTCAGGAGAATCCAGTTCTGCAAGATTTATTTGCATTGTATTTATATGCTTTTTTATATCTGCAGGAAAGGCAATTTTTCTGTCTTCTCTTTGATAGGGTAAAACAAGTTTTTGATAAGAAACCCCATCAACTGAACGAAGGGAAGTGCTAAGAAATACTCCAGCTTTACAATGTTCAATTACTTCTGAATTAATATCGCTTGCCGTTACCTTTGGAGTAAGTCCACTGATTAATGCCATAACTGCAAGAGAATACGCTTCTTCACCATAAGAGCAGGCTGCTGACCAGATATTTATTTCTTTTTCCTGTAACTTAAAACGCAATTTTGGGAATATTTGATTTTGAAGTAATGAAAATTGTTTTTCTTCCCGGAAGAAATAAGTTTCATTTACAGTACATTCATTTACAAATTCTGCTATGAGATTTTTGTCTGTAAAAAGAAGCTTTCTATATTCATCGATTGAATATTTATTTTCAGAGATTTTATTTTCGATAAAATATTTGATTCCGTCACGATGGCTTGCACGCGGTATGATACCGGTTAACGTCGTAAGAATACTGATAAATGTGTTGAGAATATCTTCTGTAAGAACAATCTTTTCAACCGCTTTCATTTATTCACCATTTCCAATATCCGTTTAGCAATTTCTGTGCGGGGTAAAACGTCTTTAGCTGCTCCCAGTTCAATTGCGGCAGCAGGCATTCCGAATACTGCACAAGTAGATTTATCTTCTGCAATTGTCCAGCCGCCATTTTCACAAATTTCTTTACAGCCTTTTGCTCCATCAGCTCCCATACCCGTAAGTAAAACTGCAAGAACAGAACCTTTATATATTTGGGCGGCACTATTAAACAGTTTATTTACAGCAGGACGTAAATATCTTTCCGGTGCTTCATCAGATATTTTTAGTACAGGTCTACCAGTATTACTTTCGTGACTGATTACAAGGTGTCTGTCGGCTGGTGCCATATATACCGTTCCGGGTTTTGCTTCTTCACCATCCTGGGCAATTTTTACATATACGTTTTTGCAAACTTGATTAAGCCAATCCACAAGAGGTTTATCTTTTTTGATTTCTATATGCTGCGTATAAAGAATTGGAAGAGGGAATTGATTTCCAAGACCAGCAAGAACCTCAGAAACTGCGGTTGGTCCACCCGTAGACGCACCTATACAAAGCAGCTTTATTTTTTTATTTCCTGTGGAAATTTGTATTTCTTCATGAGGTTTAACTTCCACCAGAGTTTTCAGTTTTTGAATAAGTTTTTCAAAAAACTCCTTATTATATTCTCTTAATTTTGGTTTCGGAAGTTTTTCTATATGCTTTGAAATAAAAGATATTGAATCATTTTGATTTTCAAGAATTAATACCGGAATATTATATTTATTTGTAATTGTGTTTAATGCTTCTTTTTCAACATCATCAGAAATCTCATTACCACAGATTATTACATCCGGGTTCTGAACAGTTATATTATTCAATAACTTCTGACAATTTGAAACCGAAGCAATGATATCAATATCTTTGTTCTTTGCAAAACCTTGAGAAATAATTGTTCGTACTACGGCGGAGTCATCAGCTATCATTATTCTCATATACGACCTCGTAAAAAGCTGCGCAATATATTATCTGGAGAAAGAAGCAGTTGTCGTTTTTCTGTAAAACCAATGGCACTTAAACCGCAGTCATTTAACCTTTTTCTTATTCCCTTAGGAATTAATCTTAAATATGAAATGTCCATAATTCGGCTTGCGACAGAAGTATTTACTGATACGGCAAAATTTCCTGTTGCCGGAAAAGCTGTGCCAGTATAATCTACAATTTTTTTCTGGATTTCTTCGTCAAATTCAGATTTATTCATGACCAGCATTACATTACAATCTTCCGTATGTTTACAGTTAAATTCTTTTTCAAGAAAGCTTCCAATGCTAAGTTTTGGTAAAACTTCATTTTCGAAGTCTATTCTTTTTCCCTCATCATTTGTTCCAATATAAATTCCAAAAAGAACATACTTACTTAAAATGAGAAAATCGATTGTATCATACGATAAGCAGGTAAAATGATTAGACGTTTCCACAATCTTTCCTTATCAGCACTTCAAAGGCATTTGGATTTAACACAGGAATTTCTTCTCCTTCGTAAGCAACCGTGCCAAGAAAAAAACTTTCTTCTGTTGCATCTGGAATAAGCTTAAGTTCAGAATCTTCAATTTTTGTAAATAAAAGAATATCTGAAATATGAAGGGAAAGCTGATCATCGTCTCTCTTAAAAATCATAAAGAGGGATTTATCTGGTGGAGGAGCATTCGGGTCATCATCAAAAATTGAATTCGGATTTACTACCGTAAATGGCTCTCCACGACGATTTAATATTCCTTCAATATATTTTGGCATAAAGGGAATATGATATACAGAAAGGTCGCTTATGATTTCAACAACGTCGCTGGAACGAACTGCATATTTTTTTTCAGCTATTAAAAATATCAGCCAGGTGGTCAGTGACTTATCATCAATAGTGACAGTTTTAATTTCATTTTTAGATTCAATCTCTTCGACAATTTCTTCGTTCATATACAGTCTCCCTTATTCCGAATCTGCTTTTTCAGAATTTTCGTTGCCATCATCATTATCTTCATCGTCATCGGCTTCATCTGTTCTGTCTTTTGTATCACTTAGTTCTGTAGCAACAGTTTTAAGATTTTCAGAAGCCTGAGAAATATATTCTGTTGCCATAGAGAAGTTTGAAACTCCGGCAGAAATCTGCTTTAAGGTAATAAGAATCTGTTCGCTGGCAATTGTCTGTTGTTGAATGATTTCTGTAATTGTAGCTGCACTTTCTGCAGTAATTTCAGAAGCATTCTTTATGCTTTCAAAACGGGTTTCGAGGTTCTTTGCGTTTTCAACACCAGACTGAATTTTTTCTGTTCCATTTTCACTTGTAAGAATAAGATCATCCGAAGATTCCTGAATTTCTGTAATTCTTGTTTTGATTTCTTTTGTACTCTCAATAATTCCATCTGCAAGGCGGCGGATTTCATTTGCAACGATATGGAAGTTTTTACCGCTGCTGTTTGTATTGTTTGCTTCGAGCTCGGCATTAAAGGCAATGATTTTTGCCTGATCTGCAACAGAATTGATAAGAGAAACAATACTCCAGATATTTTCTATTTTTTCCCCCAAAGCTTTTATGCCGTTTATTGTATTCAAATTGGTAGCTGCAATTTCCTGAAGTTGATTCACATTAGCTTCTATAAATGAAACACCTTCTGCAACAATATTATTTGTCTTCACAGCAACACTTGAAACATCTTTAATTTTTTGTGAAATATCTTCACCAAGGGCTGTGTTGTCTTCCATTGTTGCAACGATTTCTTTTACGGCCGCACTCTGATCTTGAGCTGTAGCTGAATTTTCTTTTGATGAAACAACAAGGCTTTGTGCATCTTCAAAAAGCTGGTCTGCAAGCTTCTGTTCATCATTACGCATTTTGCTTATTACACCAATATTTATGAATGAAAAAATAAGGCTGGCAATTATTAACAGGATTTCGAAGGTAATAATCACATTTGCAAGAACTCCTTTATAATCAGCTACAGGACCTTCTACAACAACAAACCATGGTGTGTTTCCGATTTTACAAACTGCATAGTAATTCTTTTTATCAAGGAAGGTTTTAGTTTCTCCGTTTAACCATTCCTCTTTATCACCCTGATAAGCTGTAACGTCTAACCAGTTTAATTTCATGACCTTTGATGCATCTTCATGATTAAGAAAATATCCGTCATTAGTAATAAGATTTAATTTTGTATTTTTAGAGATTTTGATTTCTTGTATAGAAGCTACGAGACTGTCCAGAAGAATATCACAGCCAATAACACCGTTTAACTGTCCCTTTGAATTATACACTGCCTGTGAAATTGCGACACAAAGCTCTCCGGTATTTGCATCAACATAAGGAGTAGAAAAGGTCGTTTTTCCCTGATTTTTTACAGCCTCCTGGAACCACACGCGTTCTGTCGGCTCAAAGTTAGCAGGAGGAATCCAGCCAGTGTTATTGAGAAATTTACCGCCTTCAGAAAGTTTTTTTACCGGGGCATAATACAACATGGACGCATATTGATCAAGTTTGCTGGAAAAGGCATTTAAAAGAAGGGTAAGAATTTCTTCTTCATTATAATCAGAAGAAAAGGTAACAAAATTATCAACATTAAGGATAATCGGCTCCATGCTTTCTGAAACAGTGGAATTCAGTTTTTCAACAGAAAGCTCAAGCTGAGTTTTCATATATTCCTTAAGTATCGCATCTGATACAAAATAGAAAAATGTACATGCTGAAAAAGTAATTAATAAAAGTGGAGCCAGCATTCCATAGAAAAGTTTTTTTGATTTTTTTTGCTTAAATATTTTACCAAAATCCTTTAATCCTGACATACAAATCTCCAAAATACTAAAATGTTGTTATATCTTTATATTATCCATCAGTATTCGGGATTTGTAAAATTTAAAAAAAGTATCTTCGTAATTAAAAACTTTTCTGTCATTCCGAATTTATTTCGGAATCTTATTATTAGAGATGCTGAATCAAGTTCAGCATGACTTACTCTAAATACTCATAAATATATTCGAATGGATCTTCTACCATACTGCAGCTGTCGCCGAATTCCATGAGAAGGCCATCGCTTTCTTTACTTGTCTGCCATACTGGAAGCTCATTACCTTTAGTATCTTTTCCATTTGGATTTCCGTATTTTACAAAGTTCAACCAGTATGAACTCATGATTTCTTCGAGTTCATAATCGCGGGCATTGTAATTTTTAGTACGCGGAACATTTCTGTAAGCATAAATCAATTCTCCGGAATGATTTGTGCCGATTTCTCCATTTTCGCGGCTAAAGAAATATTCATAAACCGGCTTTCCCTGAGCTTCTACAGTTCTTGTCCAGTTTTCGTGAGGATAGCTGAAGCATACTGCAGTAAATACGTCGTTGTATAATTCTTTGAGTTCTTTATTGCTTGACTTTCCATATTTTTCAAGAAAATCTGCAGTTTTATTCTTAAAACTTGGCTCAAGAAGCTGTGCAATATTCTTTTTATTTAGTTTTGTAAAGAATGTAAAGCCAAAACCTTCGCGTTTATTAAAACCATTAAGCAGTGCTTCTTCGTGATTTTGACCTTTCTGGTAAATCTCATAAGGAGTTGTAGGAAGTGCATATCCATCAACTGTCATAGAGCTGTTTTTGTATTTTGTTTTAATAAGTTTTGAAGCGGGCAAGGCACGAAGTTCTTCAATATTTTTACAGCCGAATTCCTTTTTGATATCGTTCCCCATTTTTAGTGCTGCTTCCATTGTTCGGAATGTGTGAGGTGGTGTTTGTTGAATTACAGAGGAGCTTTCGCCAATTGCACGGCGGAAGAAGCCCTTTGTAAGCGGACTTGCACAAAGCGCATTTACAGAAGATGAACCTGCTGATTCTCCGGCTATTGTAACGTTTCCTGAATCTCCTCCAAAGGCTGCAATATTATTATGAACCCATTCAAGTGCCTTTATCTGGTCTAAAAGACCATAGTTACCGGTTGTTCCGTGTGGGGATTCTTTTGCAAGTTCTTCATCTGCAAAGTAGCCGAAAACTCCAACACGGTAAGTAATATTTACAACAATGATTCCATTTGCTGCAAGATTTTCACCGTCGTATTTTTCGTACCAGCTCTGACCAGTTAGTAATGTACCACCGTGAACATAAACAAGAACTGGCCAGCCACCTTCTGGAGCCTTACCGACAGGCCGCCATACATTCAAATAAAGACAATCTTCACTCATCGGGCCTTTATAAGTTCTGTCATTTTTGGAACTTGTATACATATTCATTAAAAACTGGAAAAACCTTCCGTTTTCTTTCTGCATTGCCATTGGAGCAAAATGGTCAGCTTCCAAAATGCCAGTCCATGGAATTACATCCTGTGGCTCTTTCCAACGGAGGTCTCCAACTGGTGGTGCAGCAAAAGGAATCCCGGCAAATATTTCTACATTGCCTTTCTTATTTAAGATTCCACGAATTTCACCGCCGGTAACGGAAATAACTTCTGTACGGGTCTGAACTTTTAATCCGGTAGGATTTGTTTTTTTAGCGTTTGTTGATGCGCAGGAAATAAGAATTGAAGAAAACAAAACTGCGTCGAAAATTGCCTTGATTATCTGTTTCATATTTTAAATATAACGATTCTTTTTTAAATATGGAAATAAAATTGTGTTATGAACAGGCGTTAGCGATGTGAAGGGCGCGAAGCGGCCACTGGACTGAGCGAAGCGAGGGAAGCGGCT
>OCVV012866064.1_pt1 | contig 29323 bp, 21 predicted proteins | sample 1539721 | NCBI WGS metagenome assembly OCVV01 (sample SAMN02144230, study PRJEB22623) | gut metagenome | biome: sheep rumen | host: Ovis aries | place: New Zealand | reverse complement strand
GATGTGGTAACGAACACCTGGAAGGTCCTTCACACGGCCACCGCGAACCAGCACGATTGAGTGCTCCTGCAAGTTGTGACCCTCTCCTGGGATGTAAGAGTTGACTTCCTTCTTGTTGGTGAGGCGAACACGCGCCACCTTACGCATAGCCGAGTTTGGCTTCTTAGGAGTAGTGGTGTAAACACGAACGCAAACACCGCGACGCTGAGGACATGAGTCCAATGCAGGCGACTTGCTCTTGTCAACCAACACCTTTCTTCCTTTTCTTACTAATTGCTGAATAGTAGGCATTTTAATTTTTTGTTTTTATGATGATAAATATTTATTGATAGTCTGTTGCATTCATCAGGGAATCTTCAGTCGGACGCAATCTGCTCTCGTGCCGTCCGCTTACTGCAGCCATATCTTTGTTCGTGCATCTCTACACCTTATATAATATATAGACCGCATCCTTCCCCAACGCCCTCCATTCACCACAAATGAGTGTCAAAAGGGCACAATAGTCTAAAAAGCGGTGCAAAGGTACGACTTTTTCACCAAACCACATACTTTTCCCATCACTTTTTTACACCATGAAACCTCACCAACCACAGATTTCCTCAAAATTTAAATTTATTTAACTTTTAAGCACACGAGCACACGATAATTTCATCAAAATAATCCAGCACAACACTGCGATGTGTTTATAAAAACCACAGATGGCACAGATTAAACAGATAAAGAACAATATCTGTGTCCATCCGTGCCATCTGTAGTTTAAAAATTGCCAGAATAAAACGCCAATTGTTTCATCAGAAAAATCAGATGAATCAGATAAATCCAGCAACGACAGTGCGATGTGATAATGAAACCACAGATGGCACAGATTAAACAGATAAAGAACAACATCTGTGTCCATCCATGACATCTATAGTTCTTAAATTCACTAAAGATGACTCAGATTAAACAGATAAAAAGACATGTCAACTGACGAGGTGAGTCGTCGGCTGACATGCCTTTCGTTGCTAAAGAGCAGCTGAGAGGGAGGATTAAGCCTCGCCTGGGTTCATGTTGAAGGGTGCGATGGTGCTTCCCTGACGTGGAGCTGCATTGCGCTGGAGGTTGATTTCTCCGAAGTTCTTCTCGTACTTCTGGATGTTGTCGTTGAGCGCAAGGAGGAGACGCTTGGCGTGCTCTGGGCTCATGATGACACGTGAAACGACTTCTGCCTTCTGCATACCTGGGAGCATGGAGGCGAAGTCGAGAACTACTTCGCTTGGAGAGTGCGCAATGAGGGCGAGATTTGAATAGGTGCCCTTGGATACTTCAGGTTTCACTTCAACCTGCAACTGCTGTTGTTTCTGTTCGTTTGCCATTTTTTTATTTTAGTTTTTAAGTTTGTGAGTTAGTGAGTTTTTGAGTTTTTAAGTTTTTGAGTTTTTAAGTTTTCGCTGAGGAAAGAAGCTTTTGAGTTTTAGCCAGACTTCATTCTACTCCCCTCGCCCTTTGGAGAGGGGTCGGGGGTGAGGCTTTTTTTTTTTTGAGTTTATAGTCAAACTTCATTCTACTCCCCTCACCTTTTGGAGAGGGGTTGGGGGTGAGGCTTTCTTTTTGATTTCTCAGATTTCATGCAAAGGTAGTATATTTTTTTTAATTGGATGGTCTTTGTGAAAGAAAAAGGCATGGGATGAGGGAGGATTGTTAACAAATTTACGGTTTTGTTAAACAGTTTTACGGAAGCAATTTATTTTTAAGGATTGAGTGGTGGTAAAGGCGGATTTATTTGCGTACCTTTGCATGAAGTTATGAATCAGACGAAACGCGCTCAACTGAGCAAGACGGACTTGCTGCTGGAACAGGTGAGAAGTGGTGGCAGGGAAATGACGTGGCGGGAGCAGATAGAGCTCACGGCACGCTTGTCGCTGCCTGCAATCCTGGCACAGATGGCTCATATCCTCATGGAGTATATCGACGCATCGATGGTGGGACGACTGGGTGCTGTGGATAGTGCTTCTATCGGACTTGTCGCCACAACGACATGGCTGTTTTGGGGTGTGACCAGTGCGGTGGCAACGGGTTTTTCCGTTCAGGTGGCTCACCGCATCGGTGCTTGCGACTCGGCTGGTGCGCGCAATGTGCTGCGCCAAGCCTTCGTGGTGTGCATCTCGCTGGGACTCACCATCAGTCTGGTGGGCGTGTCAATCAGTAGTCCCCTGCCCCACTGGTTGGGAGGTGACGACACGATTGCCCCTGGAGCGACGAAGTATTTCTTCATCTTCGCCTTGACCATTCCGCTGTTCATCCTCGCCTATTTGATGAGTTCGATGCTGCGATGCAGTGGTAACATCAAGATTCCGAGCATCCTGAACGTGCTGATGTGTTTCTTGGATGTGTTCTTCAATTTCCTCTTGATATTTCCTACGCGCGAGTTGTCGCCCTTGGGCATGAAAGTGACGGTCTGGGGTGGCGGCTTGGGCATTGTGGGAGCAGCATTAGGAACCACGCTGGCTGAACTGGTGACGGCTTGTCTGCTCTTCTACTTCCTCTGTTTCCGCAGTCTGCACCTGCGCATCTTGGGCAAGAGGAAGTTCGAGGAGTCGAGATGGAGCATGTTCAAACCAACGGAGCGTGTGCTGAGGAAGGCGCTCAAGATTAGTTTGCCGATTGGCTGCGAGCGTGTCATCATGACGGGCGCACAGATTTGTACGACGATGATTGTGGCTCCATTAGGTATGTTCGCCATTGCTGCCAACTCGTTCGGCGTGAATGCTGAAAGTCTGTGCTACATGCCTGGCTACGGTATCAGCGATGCGGCTACTACGCTCGTGGGACAGAGCATCGGGGCGAAACGTCCGACGATGGCGAAACGCTTTGCGCACATCTGCGTGACGATGGGCATCACGGTGATGGCATTGATGGGCGTGGTGATGTACGTGGCTGCACCGCTGATGATGCGCATCATGACTCCTGTGCCAGAAATCGTGAACCTCGGCGTGGAGGCTCTGCGCATCGAGGCATTTGCCGAACCGATGTTTGCGGCTTCCATCGTGTGCTACGGTGTGTTCGTCGGTGCGGGCAATACGCTCATTCCGAGCTGTATGAACTTGTTGTCCATCTGGGTGTTCCGCATCACGCTGTCGGTGATTCTCGCTCCGAAGATGGGACTGAACGGTGTGTGGCTCGCCATGTGCATTGAGTTGTGCTTGCGTGGCATCTTGTTCCTCATCCGACTGAAGTCGGGGAAATGGATTCCCAAGGAGTTGAGAGTGAAAAGTGAAGAATGAAACAATAACAATAATAAAATATGAAGGTAATTAAGAATCAGGAGTTTAGTGGCGAACGGCCACTGTTTGAGTCTCACGGATTGCGATTGGAGAATGTGAGCATCCTTGAGGGTGAATCTGCTATCAAGGAATGCAGTGACATTGAGGCTGAAGATTGTTTTTTCGAAGGACGCTATCCTTTCTGGCATGTGCATGGTTTTCGCATCAACAACTGCCACTTCGCTGTGGGCGCACGCTCGGCGTTGTGGTATTCTGACCATCTGAAGATGACGAACACGGTAATTGACGGTCCGAAGATGTTCCGCGAAATGAGCGACATCGAACTGGAAAACGTGCGCATCAACGATGCTGACGAAATCTTCTGGCGATGCAAGAACATCAACATCAAGAACCTGGAAATCCACGATGGCACTTATCCGTTCATGTTCTGCAAGAACATCAAGATTGACGGCTTGAAGAGCGACTCGAAGTATGTGTTCCAGTACGTGAAGAACGTGGAAATCCACCATGCGAAGATTGACACGAAGGATGCTTTCTGGGAGGTGGAGAACGTGACTATCTACGACTCGGAGCTGAACGGTGAATACTTGGGCTGGCACTCGAAGAACCTGCGATTGGTGAACTGCCACATCACGGGCGAACAGGTGCTCTGTTATGCGCACGACCTCATCATTGAGAACTGCACTTTCGGCGAGGACTGCGACCGCATGTTTGAATACTCCACGCTGAAAGCTGACATCAAAGGTAAGGTGACGAACATCAAGAACCCTACGTCGGGACTGATTGTAGCTGACGAGATTGGCAGCATAACCATAGACGAGAACATCAAGGCTCCTGCCGACTGCGTGATACAAGTGAGGTAAGGAACAAAGAAAAGAACAACCACGAAAACTGGTTATTAAAAAACCACGAATTTCACGAATTAAACGAATTTTCAGATTCAACCAATTTCTCTAATTTGAAAAAATGCGAGCATTTTTGTTCGTGAAATATGTTAAAATCATCTCAAAATAATCATTCGTTTAATACGTGAAATTCGTGGTTCTTAATAATACATTTATTTGTCATTACAAAGTTCAAAGCCATGAAGTACAATTTCGATGAAATCGTTGTTAGACGAGGAAGCAACTCGTACAAGTGGGATGCGACGGAAGAAGAGGATGTGCTGCCGCTGTGGGTGGCAGACATGGACTTCAAGGCGGCTCCAGCCATTCGGAAAGCACTGGCGGAGCGCGTGGAGCACGGCGTGTTTGGTTACACGAAGGTGCCTGATGCCTACTACGATGCCATCATCCAGTGGTTCAGCCGTCGGCATGGTTGGCAGATGGAGCGCGAATGGATGCAATACACCATCGGTGTGGTGCCAGCCATCTCGTGCATCATCAAGGCTATCAGTATGCCAGGCGACAAAGTGCTGGTTTCCACTCCTGTGTATAACTGCTTCTTCTCGTCCATCAAGAACAACGGCTGCGAAATTGTGGAAAGTCCGCTTCGACGGAAAGACGACTTGAGCTATGAAATAGATTTCGAGGACTTCGAACGGAAATGCGCCGACGACAAGGTGGTTGCCTACCTGTTGTGCAATCCACACAATCCTTGCGGACGAGTGTGGACAAGGGAGGAACTGGCAAGAATCGGAGAAATCTGTCGGAAGCATGGAGTGTGGGTGATTTCGGATGAAATCCACAACGAAATCGTGATGCCAGGTCATCGTTACACTCCATTTGCCTCGGTGAACGACGACAACAGACGGTGCAGCGTGACTTGCGTAAGCCCCAGCAAGTCGTTCAACTTGGCTGGTCTGCAAATCGCCAACATCATCTGCTCCGACGCTGCACTGAGCCGACGTATCGACCGTGCCATCAACATCAATGAGGTGTGCGACGTGAATCCATTTGGTGTGGTTGCCACGATTGCTGCTTACAACGAAAGCGAGGACTGGATTGACGAACTGAATTCATACATTTGGAAAAACTACGAGACGCTGAAGCAAATGCTTACCCTGCCAATCACGCCTCTCGAAGGAACATATCTGGCATGGGTGGATTGCTCCAGCATCTGCGAAAAACTATCGATGAATTCGGAAAAATTGGAAGAATACCTGATGGAGAAAGCCAAGGTGTATCTCAATGCTGGCACGATGTACGGCAAAGCAGGCGAAGGCTTCATGCGCATCAACCTCGCCTGTCCGAACGCGGTGCTGACGGAGGCACTGAAACGACTACACGCCTGCTTTGCAGAAAACTAAGAAACAATTATCTTTTTAGAACCACGTATTTCAAGCAATACTAAGCTATACGGGTTCGGAATGTTCTTCTGGCATTCGATAGGCTTTTTCCTTGATGATGTCGAATCCCTCACCATACACGCCTGCTGCCTTGGTCTGCGAAATGAACGCAGAAGGGTCGATGAGCTGAATGAGTCGGAACACCTTCACTGCCTCACGCTGCATGCACACCACCATGAGCATATTCATGGGGGTTCCGCTATAGCCTCCCTCCACGGGGATGACGGTGACACCACGGTCGAGTTCCCTCAACAATGCACGCTTCAAGAACTCGTCTCTCTTTGAAATGATAAGGAACTGCACCGACTGATGGGCGTAGTTCATCACATAGTCGATGAAGAACGACATACAGAACATGGTGGTGTAGCCGAAGACAACACGCTTCCAGTCGTGGAAGAAAAAGTAGAGGGACAGGATGATAACGATGTCGCAATAGAGAATGACACGCCCCATCGACATCGTGCGATATTTGTTGACGATGGCAGCGATGATGTCGGTTCCTCCCGTGGAACCCTGGTGCATGAAGACGATGCCCAAGCCTACGCCGCAAGAAGTGCCTCCCAGCACACATGCCATAAAGCCCTGCCCATCGCCCATCAGCATTGGCAACTCGCCATTGTCCATCTTGAAGAGCTGTTGCAACGCCCAGAGGATGAAGGAAAGCACTGAAAAGCCATAAATCGTCTTGATGCAAAAGCGCAGCCCAAGAATACGTATGGCAAAGATGACCAAAATGATATTGACCACGAAATAGGTGACTTGCATTTCCACCCCAGCTAAATAATAAACTATGGCGGAAATGCCTGTCAAGCCACCACAGGCGATGCCGTAGGGCAGAAGAAACGCCACCCAACCAAAGGCATAGAGGAACAAACCCAACGTCATGGTGAGATAGTCCATGACTTCATGCCGAATCATCTCTTTCTTCATTTGCTTGTCATAATTTCGAGTACGCAACGGTCGGTCTCGTCCATAGCATCATGACCGATGTGCGTGAGATTGTGAATGCTCTTATCCACGTCATTATCAATAATTCCCTCCACGCTGGTGACACACTTGTTCTGCATGGAAATGAGGGAGGAAAGCACTGCCGTAGAAACTCCACTTGCCAACTTCAGCGCACAAGATGGCTTGGCTCCATCGCAAATCATGCCCGTGAGGTTGGCAATCATGTTTTTCACGGAGGCACACAACTGGTCATAACTGCCTCCCATGAGGTATGTGATGCCCACACTGCTGCCCGTGGATGCCACCACGCATCCGCACAATGCAGAAAGCTTGCCGAGGCTCTGCTTCATATAGATGGCGGTGAGGTGGCTCAGCATGAGAGCCCGCGTGAGTTCTTCCTCGGTGTTGTGGTTTTCTTCACCGAACACCACGACGGGCAAAGTGGCACAAATGCCTTGGTTGCCACTGCCCGAATTGCTCATCACAGGGATAGTGGCTCCAGCCATACGAGCATCGCAAGCGGATGCCGTTGTGCTGATGATGTGGGAGAAGATGCTCTCGCCCATGATGCCTCGTCCCAACGGACGGGAGAGCGTCTTGCCCAGTTCGTGCCCGTAGCAACCTTTCAATGCTTGTTTTGCAGCATTCTCATTCAGTGTGCGGGCTTCGTTGATAAATTCGATTTCTGGGAGAGGTGCAGTGGTAGCAAAGTCGTAAACCTTGCGAAAATTCAGTCCTTCGCAGGAGCACTCCTGCTCATCATCGGCAGACAGGCTCTTACGTTCAGACAGTTTCTGACCGTTCTTCTCCACCAACACGAAGCGCGTATGTCCTCCTGAAATGATGACTTTGGCGGTGTCAGTACCTGCAGTTGCCTCTACTTCCACGTAGAGCTTGTCGCAAGAACCTTCCTTCAAACCAATCTTGATGCGGTTTTCATTGACGTATCGCTTACCTGCTTCCACGGCTTCAGGGTTGACATCCTTCAGCACTTCAAGTAGGTACTCGCTCTTACCAATGCTGGCACCAAGGGCGATGGCAATGGGCAGACCTATCATGCCTGTGCCAGGAATGCCCACACCCATCGCGTTTTTCAAGATATTCGCACTCAGTTTCACATTGATTTGCTCGGGCATCACGCCCAAGGTCTCAGATGCCTTTGCCACACAAAGAGCCACGGCAACGGGTTCTGTGCACCCCACTGCGGGAACCACCTCGCTCTTGACCAAGCGGATGATTCGCTCTCGCTCTTGCTTATCCATAGTCATGTTGTTTTTAAATGAAGAAAGAAGAATGATGAATGAAGAATGAGCGCTTCGCTCCGAATGAAGAATGATGAATGAAGAATGGAAATTACTCATTCCATGAGCGGAGTAAAATACATTCTTCATTTTTCATTCTTCATTTAGAAGCTTCATTTCAATTTATATTTAGCCAGTCCTGCATCCAGGAACTCAAGGTACTTGTCAATGTCTTCGTCGTATGAAACGCTCTTAGTGAGCGGATTGCCTTCGTTGTCGAGCAACACATAGAACGGCTGAGTGGTAGCACCAAACTTGGTACTTTGCAGATAGCTCCATTTGTCGCCCACAGTGCGCAGCTTGCGTTCCTCACCATTGACTGTTGCCACGAACGGTTCTGGGAGCGGTGTCTTCTCATCCACATAGAGCTGAATCAGCACATAGTCGTTCGTCATCTTCGAAGCCACCCGTTCATCTATCCACACGGCAGCCTCCATCTTTCGGCAATTCACACAACCATACCCCGTGAAGTCAATCATCACAGGCTTGTGGTGCGCCTTGGCGTATGCCATTCCTTCATTGTAGTCATAGAACATCGGCTTCACCTCCATTTCCTCGGCAAGGTTGAAGTCTTGTGTCTTCATCGGTGGAGCAAATGCACTCACAGCCTTCAGCGGTGCTCCCCAAAGTCCTGGCAACATATATACGGCAAAAGCCAAGGAAATCATTGCCAAGAAGAAACGACCGACACCCGTCCTGCCATCGTCGTCGTCATCGTGAGGAAACTTGAGTTTGCCCAGAAGGTACATGCCCAACAGCGCAAAGAGCACAATCCACAAAGCGAGGAAGGTTTCACGGTCCATCAAATGCCAGCCATAAGCCAAATCAGCCACGGAGAGGAACTTGAGCGCAAATGCCAGTTCGATGAAGCCCAGCACCACCTTCACGGTGTTCATCCAGCCACCCGACTTAGGCATGGACTTGAGCCAGCTTGGGAACATGGCAAAGAGGGTGAACGGCAAAGCCAAGGCAATGGCAAAGCCGAGCATACCAACGGTCGGTGCCAACCAACCTCCATTGCCTGTAGCCACTTCCACAAGGAGGAAACCGATGATTGGACCCGTGCAGGAGAAGCTGACCAACGTGAGGGTGAACGCCATGAGGAAAATGCCGAGCAGTCCACCCGTTTTTTCAGCCTTGGAATCCACCGCATTGCTCCATGAAGATGGCAGCGTGAGCTCGAACGCTCCGAAGAAAGAAGCAGCAAACACCACCAACAGGAGGAAGAAGAAGATATTGAAGAAGGCATTGGTTGCCAAGGAATTGAGCGCACTGGCACCAAACAGGGCTGTGACTAACAAACCGAGAGCAACGTAAATGACAACGATGCTGGCTCCATAAATCCAAGCATCGCGAATGCCTTGTTTTTTATCGCCACTACGTTTCAGGAAGAAAGAGACAGTCATTGGAATAATCGGCCACACACATGGCGTTACCAATGCGACAAGTCCGCCCAACAATCCCATCAGAAAAATTTTCCACAAAGGACTACTGGTGGCATTGGCATCACCTCCCTCGTCGTATGCTTTCAGCTGGTCGATAACCGGTGCCCAGAGGCCGTCACCCAACACAGCAGCCACACTGTCGGACGTGACGGAATCAGCAGCAATGGAGTCTGTTGCCACTTCTGCCTCCTCGGGAGCAGCTTCTTCCTCAACAGCCTTTTCTTCATCGGGTTTCTCCTCCTCAGCCACCTTTTCCTCAGCCTTGGCAGGTCCTTTTGCTTCACCCGAATGGGAGAACTCCACGCTCTGAGGAGGCAAGCAGTTCTGGTCATTGCAAGCTCCATATTGTAAATAGCCCACAACATTGAACTTGCCGCCTTTCAACTTGAGTTTCTGCACGAACTGGCCTTTGCCTTCGAAATAATAGACTTCGGAACCAAACATCTCCTCGAACTTCTTCACCACGTTGCCCACGGGTTTCAGACTACCATCGAGTTCTGCGCCTTCCATCTTATCGATGTTGAAGCTCGCTTGAATAGGGCCATCCATTTCCTCAACGGAATAAACGTGCCAGCCTGGGTCGATGGTACAAGAAAAGACAATCTCTGCTGCCTCTTCGGAAAGTTTCTTGAATTGCTGATTGAACTTAACAGGTTTCATTTGTGCATTGGCAACAGCGCATAACAAAAGCGCAACCAATGCCAAGAAAGATTTGACTCTCATCATATTGAAACAAATAGTTTGATTGAAATAATGCTGCAAATTTACATAATTTCCGCATGTTCATTCACACTTTTATTAAAAAAATTGCAAACTGACATGAATATACCCATACTTACATCAACTTACATCAGTTCGGGATAAGGATAAGAGAATGTCTGAAGCACTCCTTTGATGGTCTTGCGCCGAACTAAAGGTTCTACTAAATGACCGAGGGCTCGTTATCGAAACGGCGAGCCCTCGTCGTGACGCAAACGAGGGCTCGCTTGAAAAACAATGAGGGCTCGGCTTTTCAGTACAATCGAATAAATGATTGGCTTTCGCTAAAGCCTCGTGGTTGAAAAAGCAAATAAATGGAATAAAATCTTCCAAATGATTTTTTTACGATTACTCAGTTAAGAATCATACATATTCCGAACTCGCGAATGCTTATTTATTATAGGACAGAATCTGAAATTACGAAGAAACAGAAATTGTTGGAACGAATGTTTTGTTCGTTTTGGAATAATTTAGTAACTTCGCACACTGAAAACCCACTGAAGAGAGAAAAATTAACTGATATGAATACAACTGTGGAAAATCGCCTCTTGGCTCTTCGACAATGGATGAAGAGAAAGGGAATCCATGCTTTCATCACTCCAAGTACCGACCCACATTCGGGCGAATACGTGCCCGAACGATGGAAAAGCCGTGAATACATTTCGGGATTTACGGGTAGCGCAGGTACTGCTGTCGTCACTCTCACGAAGGCTGCACTGTGGACGGACAACCGCTATTTCCTGCAAGCAGCAGCGCAAATTGAGGGAACGGACTACTCACTGATGAAAATTGGGCTGGAAGACACACCAAGCATTCAAGAATGGTTGGCAGAGGTGCTGAACGAAGGAGAAAAGGTGGGAGTCGATGGATTGTGCTACACCGTTTCCGACTTCCAAAGTCTTTCACAAAGCCTGTCTGCTTTCGGCATCCAAACCTTGTCGGTGGAAGACCCATACGACGAAGTGTGGGAGCAACGGCCACAGATTCCTGACAACCTCGTGGAGATTCAACCACTGCAATTTGCCGGTGAGACAGCGAAGAGCAAGATAGCGCGAATCAGGAAGGCGATTGCTGCAAAAAAAGCCGAATCCATCGTAATTTCTATGCTCGATGAAGTGGCTTGGACACTCAACTTGCGAGGCACCGACGTGGAGTGCAATCCTGTGTTTGTGAGTTATCTTTTCATCTCACAAAACGATGCAACACTTTATATCAATCAAGAGAAAATTTCAGCAGAGGTGGAAAGCTATCTCACTGCTGAAGGTGTTCGTATCAAGAACTACTCCGAAATCATTGCCGACCTCAAGGCAGTGGATGTCCCCGTTCTGATTCAAGCCGACAAGACCAACTACGCCATCGGTGCCAGTCTGCAACGCCCTGTCTATGCCGATTGTCCTGTTTCTTTGATGAAAATCATGAAGAGCGACGCAGAAATCGCAGGCTACCACTCGGCGATGCTCAAAGATGGAATCGCTATGGTGAAGTGGATGAAATGGGTGATTCCCGCTGTGCAAGCAGGAGGTCAGACAGAACTATCCCTCAGTGAGAAACTCCTGGGATTCCGAGCCGAGCAACCGCTGTTCCGTGGCGTGAGCTTCGAAAGCATCATGGGTTATGCAGCGCACGGAGCTATCGTTCACTACGAACCAACTCCAGAAACGGACATACCTGTACTACCAAAAGGATTGTTGTTGATAGACTCTGGCGGCCAATACCAAGACGGCACGACTGACATCACCCGCACCATCCCACTGGGCGAACTGACCGAAGAAGAACGGCGCGACTACACACTTGTGCTGCGAGGATGGATTAATTTGGCTCGTGCCGTGTTCCCTCGTGGCACTTACGGCACTCAGCTCGACGCTTTGGCTCGCGAACCGATGTGGAAATATGGCATCAACTATTTGCATGGCACAGGACACGGTGTGGGTTCATATCTCAACGTACATGAGGGTCCTCACCAGTTCCGCATGAACTACATGCCAACACCACTCCTGCCAGGCATGACCATCACCGATGAGCCAGGCATCTACATCACTGGTGCTCATGGTGTGCGTCACGAGAACACGATGCTGGTGGTGGAAGCAAAGCTACGAACATTGCCTTCAACGTCAAAAAAGTCCGAATCCAACGAAGGTTTGACCTTTGGTCCTTATTATGAGTTTGAGCAACTCACCCTCTGTCCTATCCTCACTTCAGCCATCGAAGTAAGTATGCTACAGGAGGAGGAAAAGGAATGGTTCAACCAATATCAGCAGATGGTCTATGACAAGCTGAGTCCGCATCTCGACGAAGCACATCGCACATGGCTCTACGAGGTGACAAGACCAATTTGAATGAAGAATCAAATCACGAAGAATAAATAATTGCAATGGCTTTAATCAAATCCGTTTGTGGTCTGACACCGAAGTTTGGTAAGGACTGCTACTTTTCAGAAAATGCAACGATTGTAGGCGACGTAACGATGGGCGACCAATGCACCGTATGGTTCAATGCGGTGGTGCGTGGCGATGTCAACTACATCAAAATCGGCAATCGCGTGAATATCCAGGATGGCTCCTGCCTCCACACACTCTACCAGAAAGCCGCCATAGAGATTGGCGACGACGTGACCATCGGACACAACGTGACCCTCCACGGATGCACCGTGAAGAACAGTGCGCTCATCGGTATGGGAGCCACCGTACTCGACCATGCCGTGATTGGAGAAGGTGCCATCATCGCAGCAGGTGCTTTGGTTCTGAGCAAAACCATTGTGGGCGACGGTGAGATGTGGGGCGGTGTTCCTGCCAAATTCATCAAGAAAGTAGATCCGGAACAAGCACGTGAACTGAACAAAGGCATTGCCCAGCATTACATCATGTATGCAGACTGGTATCGTGATGCCAAAGATATTACGATTTAGTGTATAGCGTAAGCAACTTTCTACTCCCCTCGCCATTTGGAGAGGGGTCGGGGGTGAGGCTTATTTCAATGTCACTTTTCACAAGTCAAAACAACTTAATACATACGTCCTGCTTTCATGAGAAAGTCTCATCTCCATATCTTCGTCCTACTCTCCATCTGTATCCTATTGTGTCAACTCTCTTCATGTTCTTCCGAAACAGGTGGGGACAAATCAGAACTCATCCACGAAGGTGACAGCCTATCAGACTTGGCTCTCGACAAACTCGACAGTTGCCATTTCGAAGAGGCTATCTATCTGAACCGTATCGCCATCACCAAATACAAGAAGGCAGAGGACTGGGTAAACTTGGGTGACACATGGGTGAACCTCTCCACTTGCTATTTCCGAATCGGAGAAATCAACAAGGCTCTCGAAGCCGCCATTGAGGGATTCCGACTCGACAGTATCGCTCAGGACAAGAATCGCATGGGGCAAGACTACAGCATCATCGCTGCCATCTATCTTGGTGCAGGGAAATGCAACAAGGCAAAGACCTTCATTGAGAAATCGATAGAAACGGAATTGGAGTTGGACAAGCCCGAACGATTGTCTGTCATCTACGGAACAGCTGCTGAAATCTACAACAAAGCAGGAGAATATGAGAAGGCACTGAAGTTTGCAGAGGACGCATACAAACTCGACCTTCAAGACAAGGACTCACTGAAAATGGCACGTCGCCAATCGCAAATGGCAGACATCTATCGTGCCATGAACAACTACGAAGTGGCTGAGAGTCTGTATGCGGAAGCCAACAAAATCTTCGAGACAAAACACAATCTTGTTTCACTCTGTATCAACCAGAAACAGCTTGGGAATCTCTATAAAGAAACGGGCAAAAATGGCGAATCCATCGAGTGTTTTGAGAAAAGTGCTGACATAGCACGAGGCATCGGCAACAAGTATATTCTGCAACAAGCCACCGAACAACTGGCAAGCCTCTATCAGCAAACACAACCAACCCAAGCATTGGCTTTGTTGCAAGAAAGTCTGGCACTGAAAGACAGCATCTATTCAGAAAAAACCAATCAACTCACCGAAGAATATGCAGCCAGATACGAAACACAGAAGAAAGACCAAATCATCAAGGAGCAAAATGAAAGACTTCACCACCAACGCTCTGCCATCATTATTATTATCATCATTGCCGTTCTCCTTCTGCTCCTCATGGCTGTGCTCTTTTCCTTGAGAAAACTCCGTTTGAACAATCTCCGCCTCCACAAGAAATACACGACAGCACTGGTGGAAAATCCTGAAGAACTTACGGAAAGAAAGGAAGAAAAGGCAAACGACAACAAGAAAGACAAACAGGAAGCCAATGAGGAAAGACCGCAAAGAACGGCAGGAAACAACGAAAAGGAAAACACAACGAAAGCCGACCGAGACTTCTTGGTGCGCGTGATACAAGCTATCAACACACACATCGAAGACACCTCCCTGAGTTCCCTCTTACTATCGGAGGAAATCTGCCTCAGCCAGCGACAACTGAACCGCAAAATCAAGGACATCACAGGCAACGACACATCAACTTTCATCCGCAATATCCGCATTCAACTTGCCAAGCGTTTGCTAACGGACACCGACGAACCGATTGGAAACATCTATATCCGTTGTGGCTTCGACTCCCAAAGTTATTTCTCAAAGATATTCAAACAAACCGAAGGCATGACTCCAACCGAATTCAGGCGTAACTATAAGCACCAATCCTAAACCATCACGATTCCCCTTCAAAAGGACGATACTACGTGGATTTCAGACGCGCGAAATCCAATCTAAAAGAATGCTAAAAATTCTGTTTAAACTCGTTTTTTAGCCATTTGTCCTATTTTCCGCAATTTTCCAAAGAAAGGAGAATAATTCCATATCTTTCAGTGTTTTATAGATTAGAAACGACCAAATTGTTACAAAAGCGAAAAGAAGAATGTCCAGATAATTACAAAAATTGTCCTAAAAGTACAAAAGAAATTTGTTCATTTTCGCTTATTTTGCACCCAGAAACATTTGGTTCATTATATCGTGCTACAGTGGTAAATTATTCTCGTCCCAACACAACCACTATTGTTCAAAGCTCGCAATATTTCACCAGATGAGAATCTGCACATAGTTTTGACAAAAGCACGGAAGTATTTAAGTCATAAATTGTCCGATATTCATTTAAGTTTATTCCCGAGCAAACGCCCCAAAAGTTGCTCGGGAATTTTTCATCTCTGAAATGATGCTGTGGAAGATCAAAGCCACAGGAAGGTCACAATAGAAAAGGCTCACTCCGCAGAGCAAGCCTTTACGATTAGTTATGTTTGATGTCCTTCCACTTACGACTCAAAGATGCCTCGATAGCAAATATCGGCTGCACCCGCGTTTTCCTGGATGAATTTAGAAGACTTTTCGCCCGATTCGAGCATGTATTTCTCGTCGGAGAGGAAACGATCCATCAGTGTCTTGAATGTTTCAGCGTCGGAATACTCAAAACAAGCACCTATTTTCTTGAGAATCTGTGCCTCGCGGAACTTCTGGTTGTTAGGGCCGAAGAGCACAGGAATGCCATAGACAGCAGCCTCGGGCACATTGTGAATGCCAGCGCCGAAACCTCCACCCACGAGCGCAATCTTGCCATAACGATAGATGGAAGACAATTTTCCGAAGCAATCCACTATCAGGCAACGACACTGAGATTTCTCTGCTCCATTTGTGCTTTCAGCCTTCTCTGCATCCTGTTCCAAACTTGTGTAACGAACGGAAGAAATGCCGTTGGATTCGAGCATTTTCTCTATTTTCGAGAGATGGCTTTCGCTGATAACATGAGGAGCTATAATCAGTTTCCAGTCGCTGTGATTGGAAAAATACGGAATATAGATTTCCTCATCTGGCTCCCAACTGCTACCAGCAATGAAAGTCTTTTGCCCTTGCGTGAAAGCCTCAACAACGGGCAAGTCACGACTGGCATTCCGTATATCAAGCACACGGTCGAAACGAGTGTCTCCACTCACCGTCACGCAATGGATGCCGATGCTTGCTAACAGTTGCTTGGAAGTTTCGTTCTGCACGAAGAAATGGTCAAACTGCTGCAGCACCACCTTGGAGTAAGGATTCCACTTCTTGAAGAACCGCTGTCCTGGGCGAAAGATGCTGCTGACACTATATGTTTTCACACCTCTCTCATGCAACTGAGTAAGGTAATTGCCCCAAAACTCATATTTGATGAAAATGGCAATCTCAGGATGCGCCAACTCAATGAATTTCTTAGCATTGCGAGGCGTATCGAAAGGGAGGTAGCAAATCACATCGGCTCCCTCGTAGTTCTTCCTCACTTCATAGCCTGAAGGCGAGAAAAATGACAACAGAATCTTATATTCAGGATGTTGCTTCCGCAAGCGTTCCATGATGGGTCTGCCTTGCTCGAACTCACCAAGCGAGGCTGCATGAAACCAGACGACGCGGTCGTTCGTTGCAATGCCTCTGCGCAGAATGTCAGCCGTTTCCCGCTGACCTTCCACCATCTTTCTGATTTTCGAGTTGAAGAAAGAAGCCATTTTTCCTAAACTTGCGTAAGCATTTAATCCAAAATCGTATAGAAACATCTACGTTTTAGTCTTTGATGAAAGCGTATGTGTGCCCAAAGGCAAATTATTTCAACTGTGCAATGGCGTTCTCCATGCGCTTGATGGTTTCCTCCTTTCCAAGGAAGGCAGCCAATTCGTACATGTCTGGGCCCTGTCCCGTTCCCACGAGACAAACGCGCCATGCGTTCCACGGCTTGAATCCGCGAGCCTCCGTCCATGCTTCAATCATCTCTTTCTGACTCTCCACAGAGAAGTCGTCGAGAGCCTCAAGCACACCGATGAGTTCGTCCATTTCCATCGCTGTCGTCTCCTTCCAGTTCTTGCGGACGAACTTATCCTCCTTGTCGTATGTCTCAGGAGCTACGAAGAAGAACTTGGTCAGCGGCCACAAGTCACTCACAAAGCTGATGTTCCTCTTCTTCTTATTGCCGTCGTTGTCAACATATTCGATGACCTTCTGCTTCATCATCTCCACCACTTGTGCTTCCTTCTCTGGTGTGGATTCAATGCCGTTTTCACGAAGAATCTTGTCGAACTCAGGCACCCACTCTTCGGCTGGTTTCTGAAGCAGATACTGGTGGTTGAACCAAATGCCTTTCACATAGTCGAAACGCGCACCGCTCTTCGAACACTTGCTGAGGTCGAACAAGCGAATCAGCTCGTCCATCGACATGATTTCCTGGTCGTTACCTGGATTCCATCCCAAGAGAGCCAAGAAATTCACCAACGCCTCTGGCAAGTAGCCCTTTTCGCGGTAGCCCGAACTCACTTCGCCCGATTTAGGGTCGTGCCATTCGAGTGGGAACACAGGGAAACCGAGCTTGTCGCCATCGCGCTTCGACAACTTTCCGTTGCCCACAGGCTTGAGCAGCAATGGGAGGTGTGCAAAGCGGGGCATCGTGTCTTGCCAACCAAATGCCTCGTAGAGCAGCACATGAAGCGGAGCAGAAGGCAACCACTCCTCTCCACGAATGACGTGCGACACTTCCATCAAGTGGTCGTCAACGATATTTGCCAAGTGGTAAGTAGGCAGTTCGTCAGCACTCTTGTAGAGCACCTTGTCGTCGAGAATACTGCTGTTGATGCTCACGTCGCCACGAATCAAGTCATCCACATGCACATCGCGTCCTGGCTCAATCATGAAGCGAACCACATACTGCTTGCCATCTGCAATCAGCGCGTCCACCTCTTCCTTGCTGAGCGTAAGCGAATTGCGCATCATCATGCGCGTCTTGGCATCGTATTGGAAATTCTCAATCTCCTGACGCTTGGCATCCAGTTCCTCGGGTGTGTCGAAAGCAAGATAAGCTTTACCATTGTCCAACAACTGTTGCACATATTTCTTATAAATGTCACGACGTTCACTCTGCCGATAAGGTCCATAGTCGCCGCCGAAGGAAACGCCTTCGTCGAATTGGATTCCTAACCATTTGAACGACTCGATGATATACTCTTCAGCTCCAGGCACAAAACGGTTGGAGTCGGTGTCCTCAATGCGGAAGATGAGGTCACCGCCATGCTGTTTTGCGAATAAGTAATTGTAGAGAGCTGTGCGGACCCCACCGATGTGCAGGGGTCCTGTTGGGCTGGGTGCAAAGCGCACTCTTACCTTTCTTTCAGACATTTTTACCTTAATATATATTATTTTCGTTTGCAAAGTTAATGGAAATTCAATTGATATGCAAATTTATTTCATCTTTTCAAGGTTTTATCATCTATCAAGCAGAGAAAGGCAAGCGCATAACGAATGGTAAGGAAACGATGAGTTTGACAAATTGTCGCAAAAATCTGACAAAATGTCGCTACTTTTGGAGCATTTAAACTGAAAAGCGCATTGGCACGGAGATTGCCATTATAAGGGCGAACCCGAAAAAAAGGAAACGGGCTCAGAAACAACAGAATTATTAACCATTTAAAGTATAGGAGATTTTAACTATGTTACCAATTCACAGAACTAACACTTGGTTACCAGACGTATTCAACGATTTGTTTTTCAACGACTTCACTCCACGCGTCAGCAACACTTCGCCTGCTATCAACGTGATTGAGTCTGAGAAGGAATACAAGGTGGAGCTTGCTGCTCCAGGCATGAAGAAGGAAGACTTCGATGTTCAGATTAACGAGAACGGAGACCTTCACATCCGCTTGGAGAACAAGCAGGAAAAGAAAGAGGAGGACAAGAACACTCACTACCTCCGTCGCGAATTCTCTTACACGAAGTTTGAGCAGACCTTGATTCTCCCTGAAGATGTAGAGAAGGAGAAGATTAGCGCAAAGGTTGAACACGGTGTACTTACCATCGACCTTCCAAAGATTGAGCAGAAGCCAGCACCAAAGATTGGCCGCAAGGTGGAAGTGATTTAAAATTCTAAACACTCTACATAATTACATCAATTTCATTGTCGGGACCGACATTCACTCTCCGTAGTGGATGTCGGTCTTTTTGTTTTGACAATCGCCTCGTTCTCATTCGGCTTCACTGAAGTTCGTCTTGGCACATACTGAACTGTTGTTTTGATTCGACTGAAAAGGCGAGCCTTCGTTGTGATGCAAGCGAGGGCTCGTTTGCGTTACGACGAGGGCTCGCTTGAACGCAAACGAGCCCTCGGCTGTTAAGTGAAAACGAATAAACGATTCTGAACGACCGCAGCTGCGTTTCAAAAGATTCGAAAAAGAGATTGGGGAAAAAGCGCACGACAGCATGGAAAGTCCTCGAAGGAAAAATCGCCATATAGAGAAAAAGTATCACAAAAAAGGCGATAGAAGTTTTTGATTCTTTATTTTTTATTGTAATTTTGCAAAAAACTTGAAGTAAACATGAAAAAAGCATATATGATGATGTTGGTTGCCATGCTATTGAGTTTCATGGCAATAGGCAATGTAAGTGCCAAAAAGAAAATGAGTTCGTATTTGTTCGTGTTCTTCTCGAACAACAGCCCCGAAGGTGAGCAGATTCGCTTTGCCGTGAGCGATGATGGTTATAACTACGTGTCGCTGAACGACGGAAAACCCGTGGTGGGGTCTGACTCCATCGCTTTGACAAAGAGCATCCGCGACCCGCACATCTTGAGAGGTGAAGATGGAAAGACCTTCTACATGGTGCTGACCGACATGCGCTCCAGCCTGGGTTGGCAAAGCAACGACGGACTGATTCTGATGAAATCGACCGACTTGATTCACTGGCAGCACACCGCCATCGACTTCCCCACTCGTTTTCCTCAGCTGAAGGGCTTCGACCGCCAGAACCTCCATGCCGTGTGGGCTCCGCAAACCATTTGGGACCCCGCCGAGGGAAAGTATTTCATTTATTACAGCATCGGTCGGCACGATTGGGAATACCCAACCAATGACAAGAACCGCGATGGCAGTGTGTTCAACCAACCTTACTTCAAGATTTTCTATTCGTATGCCAATGCGGACTTCACCGACATCACCGAGCCTCAACTGCTGTTCGATTTCGGTACGGCTGCCATCGACGGCGACATCGTGTATGACGCTGTCAACGAGCAATATGTGCTGTTCTTCAAGGACGAAGGACGTTCGGTGCTGAACAAGAAGGGAAATTTCCAAACGCGCCAGGGCGTGATGCGCGCCACGAGCAAGAGCCTGAAAGGTCCGTGGACGGTGGAATACAAGCATTTGCAGAAGCCTGGACAATACCCTGTGGAAGGTAGCAGCGTGTTCCCACTCATCAAGCAGAACAAGAAGGATGCGCAGGAGTGGGTGCTGATGTACGATTGCTATGCCAACGGCTACTACCAGTTCTGCAAATCGACCGACCTGAAGAACTTCACCTATCTGAAGGACACACCGACCAAGGGCAACTTCACGCCGCGTCATGGTTCGGTGATTCAAATCACCAAGAAGGAGCGGAAAAGACTGGAGAAGTTCTTCGGTAGATAATGACAACAAGTTCTAATAAATAACATCGTATGAAATCGAAACTATTGATGACATCATGGTTGCTTCTGATGGGAGCAGCCACCATGCAAGCACAGGACATCACGTTCTACACCCCCAGCACGGTGAGAGTGGTGAAGCAACAAGGCAATCAGAATGCAAAGACGGAGAAAAAGTCGCTCGTCGTCATTGCCAACCCTGAAAAAGTGAGTGTGAAGCAGAGCAAAAGCGGCTCAGCCACCATCTACAAGTCGTCGGCGCTCACGGTGACGGTGCAAGACGGCAAGGTGAGCTTTGCCGACAACAAGGGCAATGTGCTCACCGAGGAAGGAGCCTGCAAGTTCACACCTATCACGAGTGGACCCGACCAAGGAGCATTCAAGGTGAAGCAGACGTTCTCGGTGGATGCTGACGAAGGCATTTATGGCGTTGGACTCTTGCAGAACGGCAAGATGAGTCAGCGTGGCGAGAACCGCCGTATGGAGCAGAACAATCTGGAGGACTATGCACACTTCTACCAGAGCATCAAGGGCTACGGCATCTATTGGGACAACTACTCACCTACTCGCTTTGTCACGCCAGCCGAGGGCAAGGCAGGAGAGGTGGAACTGGAATCCGAAGTTGGCAAACTGGTTGACTACTACTTCATCTATGGTGGCGATGCCGACGGCGTGATTGCCGAGATGCGCCACCTGTCGGGCAAAGTGCCGATGATGCCGTTGTGGACCTACGGTTTCCACCAGAGCCGCGAGCGATACAAGAGCCAGCAGGAACTGCTCGAAGTGGTTCACAAGTATCGCGAACTGAAGATTCCGTTCGACGGCATCATCCAGGACTGGCAATACTGGGGCAGCAACTACACTTGGAACGCAATGGAATTCATCAATCCCGACTTCGACCGTGCGCAGGAAATGATTGACGAAGTCCACAAGCAGAATGCGCACATCAGCATCTCCATCTGGGCTTCGTTCGGACCAGAGACCAAGGCATTCAAGGAACTGAAGTCGAAAGGGCTCCTGCTCAAGTTCCAGACATGGCCTCAGAGCGGACTCTCGCAGTGGCCTCCACGCACGGACTATCCAAGCGGTGTGCGCTGCTACGACGTGTATAGCTCGGAGGCGCGCGACATCTATTGGAAAAACCTCTCCCGTCTGCACAAGATGGGCATCGACGCATGGTGGATGGACTCCACCGACCCCGACCAAGTGGATTTCACCGACGACCAGCTCGACCAGCCAACGGCGATGGGGTCGTACCGCAGTGTGCGCAACGCCTTTCCGCTGATGACCGTCGGCGGTGTATATGACCATCAGCGCGCCGTGGATAACAGCAAGCGCGTTTTCATCCTCACGCGTTCTTATTTCTCTGGTCAGCAGCGTTACGGTGCCAACACCTGGAGCGGCGACATCGGCAGTTCGTGGGAGAACTTCCGCAAGCAGATTCCCATCTGCCTCAACTACACCCTCACTGCCAATCCTCACGTGAACAACGACATCGGCGGTTTCTTCGCAGGTTCCTACAACACGCGCGGCTTCAACTCAGCCGTGAAGAATCCTCAGTATCAGGAACTCTATGTGCGCTGGATGCAGTTTGGTGCCTTCATGCCAATGATGCGCAGCCACGGAGCCGACATCTACCGCGAACTTTACTACTTCGGCAAGGCTGGCGAACCGGTTTATGACGCGCTGGTGGATGCCGTGAAACTGCGCTATCGCTTCCTGCCTTACATCTACAGCCAGTCGTGGCAGGTGACGAAGAACGACGACTCCTTCATGCGCGCGCTCTTCATGGACTTCAAGGCCGACAAGCAGACCTGGAACAACAACCGCGAATTCATGTTTGGCCACAACGTGCTGGTGTGCCCAGTGCTCGACCCTCAATACACCACCGAGAAGATTGTCCGCACAGACCCGATGTCGGGTTGGGACAAGAAGGACCTGAAGGAAGGCGAATACGCCAAAGTGGATTGGACGCAGCAGAAAAGCTATAAGGTTTATCTGCCAGCAGGTGCGCAGTGGTTCGACTACTGGACCAACAAGAAGCTTGACGGCGGACAGAGCGTGAACGTCAGCACTACCCTTGCCCACTCACCGCTCTACATCAAGGCTGGCTCCATCGTGCCAATGGGTCCCGACGTGCAGTATGCCAACGAAAACAAGTTCGACCAGCTCGACATCGTCGTCTATCCTGGAGCAGACGCTCGGTTCACGCTCTACGAAGACGAGGGCGACAACTACAATTATGAGAAAGGTGCCTACTCCACGATTGAGCTCAAGTGGAACGACAAGGCTAAGAGCCTGACCATCGGCAAGCGCCAAGGTTCGTTCGAGGGAATGCTCTTGTCTCGCCGCTTCAACGTGAAGGTGATTGGCGGAAAGACGCAGACCGTGAACTATTCAGGCAAGAGCATCACCGTGAAATAGTGGTGCTGCCAACAAGATAAACTCACAAAAAGCGGAGAGACACACGTGGTTTCTCCGTTTTTTTTCGTACTTTTGCACCCTCAATCCTATTTTTCAACGAAGTAGAATGCACAAAACTGCATTCCACTTACCCTAAAACCGACACAAATGTTTCAAATCCTGAAGACACTGAGTGACACACTGAGCGGCAAGGCAAGCATCTTCATCATCCTCACCGCCATCGTCACCTTTTTCTATCCCGACCTCTTCGCCTGGGTGAAAGGAAACACACAGACCATCATTCTCGGCATCATCATGCTGACGATGGGACTGACGCTCACCCCCAACGACTTCCGCCTGTTGGCAAAGCGACCTCTCGACATCTTTATTGGCGCACTGGCTCAGTTCACCATCATGCCCCTCGTGGCATTCACGCTCTCGTGGCTGTTCAGCCAGGTGCCTGCCTTTGCTCCTTATAGCACAGCCATGACCATCGGCATCGTGCTCGTGGGATGCTGCCCTGGCGGTGTGTCGAGTAACATCATGTCGTTCCTCTGCCACGGCGATGTGGCATACTCCGTCGGCATGACCTGCGCCTCCACATTGCTTGCTCCCGTCCTCACACCGCTACTCGTGCTGTGGTTGGCTGGTGCGAAAGTGGATGTGGATGCCATCGGCATGTTCCAGCAGATTCTCATTGTCACCATCATCCCCATCGCCATTGGCTTCGGACTGAACGTGTGGTTAGGAAACAAGGAGGTGTTCCGAAAGATTCAGGGATGTATGCCAGGCTTGTCAGTGCTCTGCCTTGCCTGCATCGTTGGCGGTGTGGTAACAACGGTTCACGACCCTCTCGTCAAGAACGGGCTGCTGCTCTTCATCCTCACTTTCGTCATGGTCTTCAGCCACAACACCATTGGTTACATCCTGGGCTACGTGGTGGGTAAACTCTGCCATTTCTCCGTGGCAAAGAAGCGCACCATCTCTATCGAAGTGGGAATGCAGAACGCTGGTTTGGGCACCAACCTCGCCATGACGTTCTTCGTTGCCTCCAACCCGATGGCAGTTGTGCCTTGCGCCATCAGCTGCGCATGGCACTCCATCAGCGGCACCATCCTCGCCAACATCTTCGCGGCAAGAGACAGGAAGGGAGGGAAATGAAGAATGAGGAATGAAGAATGAGGAATGAAGAATGGAAAATGAAGAATAATTTTTCACTTTTCACTTAGCAAGAAATCCCTTTGAAATCCTTCAAATCCCTGATTATTTTTCACTTACCAAGAAATTCCTGATTAACTTTTAACTGATAACCTCGTGGTACTTAATTACATTTGGATAGCCTTTTTCCTATTGGCTGCTTTGTGCGCACTGATTCAGATGGTTTTCTACGGAAACACCACGGTGCTCACCGACATCATCAACTCTACTTTTGATTCTTCGAAGAACGCCTTCGAAATCAGTTTGGGACTCACTGGCGTGCTGTCCCTTTGGATGGGTGTCATGAAGATTGGCGAAATGGGCGGTGTAGTAAACGCATTGGCACGCATCCTCAGCCCCGTGTTCAACAAACTCTTCCCCGACATTCCTAAGGGTCACCCCGTGTTTGGCAACATCTTCATGAACATCGCTGCCAACATGCTCGGACTCGACAATGCCGCCACTCCGCTCGGACTGAAGGCGATGGAGGGATTGCAGGAAATCAACGTGAAGAAGAATCCGCAGAATGCTTCTGTGGCTTCCAACCCTATGATTATGTTTCTCGTGCTCAACACGTCGGGACTCACCATCATCCCCGTGAGCATCATGGTCTATCGCGCCCAACTCGGTGCAGCCAACCCAACAGACGTCTTCGTGCCGATTCTCATCGCCACGTTCTTCAGCACCCTTTCGGGCATCATCATCACGAGCCTGTATCAGAAAATCAATCTGCTGCAGCCCGTCTTGCTTGCCACGCTCGGAGGTATGTGCGCACTGGTGGCAGCCATCATCTGGGGCTTCAGCAAACTCGACAAGGAAACGATGGACTCCACGAGCACGCTCATTGCCAACGTCATCCTCTTCGGTATCATCATCGCCTTCATCATCGCTGGTATGCGGAAGAAAGTGAACGTCTATGATGCTTTCATCGACGGTGCCAAAGAAGGATTCACCACGGCTGTGCGCATCATTCCTTACCTCGTTGCCATCCTCGTTGCCATCGGCGTGTTCCGTGCGTCAGGAGGCATGGACTTGCTCATCCAGGGCATCAACCGCCTCTTCGAACTCATGGGTTGCAACACAGACTTCGTCGATGCGTTGCCAACAGCACTCATGAAACCACTCAGCGGAAGCGGTGCGCGAGGCATGATGGTCGATACAATGACATCCCACGGGGCGGATAGCTTTGCAGGCAGACTGAGCTGCATCTTCCAAGGCTCCACCGACACCACCTTCTACATCCTCGCCGTCTATTTCGGCAGTGTAGGCATCAAGAACACGCGTCATGCCGTGCAAGCAGGTCTGCTCACCGACCTCTGCGGTGTGCTCGCAGCCATTTTCATCGCCTACCTGTTCTTTGGATAAAAAAAAAGTCGTAACTTTGCAGTCGAATTGAACAACGTTTAAAGTTTATCGTGTTTATCGTTTAAAGTTTAACGTTTAAAGTTTAACGATTATACTTGAGCAAGCGAAAACTCATCAACTCAAAAACTTATAAACTCAAAAACTTAAACTTAAAAACTCAAAAACTCATATAATGAATTTTGTAAAAGAACTTGAATGGCGTGGCATGATTCATCAGATGATGCCAGGCACAGAAGAACTCCTTGAGAAAGAAAAGAACGTAGCGGCTTACCTCGGTATCGACCCAACCGCCGACTCACTCCATATCGGACACCTCTGCGGTGTGATGATGCTTCGCCACTATCAGCGTTGCGGTGGAAAGCCTTTTGCTCTGATTGGTGGTGCTACAGGTATGATTGGCGACCCTTCGGGGAAGAGCCAGGAGCGCAACCTGCTCGACGAGGAGACTTTGGCACACAACGTGAAGTGCATCAAGGCTCAACTCTCCAAGTTCCTCGACTTCGAAAGCGATGAGCCTAACCGTGCAGAACTCGTGAACAACTACGACTGGATGAAAGACTTCACCTTCCTCGCATTTGCACGCGACGTAGGTAAGCACATCACCGTGAACTACATGATGGCAAAGGAATCCGTGCAGAAGCGTCTCAACGGCGAGGCTCGCGATGGCTTGTCGTTTACAGAATTCACCTATCAGTTGCTGCAAGGTTACGACTTCTACTATCTTTGCGAGCATCATAACTGCCGCCTTCAGCTCGGTGGTGCAGACCAGTGGGGAAACATCACGACGGGTTCGGAACTCATTCGCCGCATGAGCGGAAAGGAATGTTTTGCCCTCACCTGCCCACTCGTCACAAAGGCTGACGGTCGCAAGTTCGGTAAGACTGAAAAGGGAAATATCTGGCTCGACCGCAACCGCACCACACCTTACACCTTCTACCAGTTCTGGCTCAACGTGGCTGACGAAGATGCCAAGCGCTTCATCAAGATTTTCACGTCGCTGCCAAAGGACGAAATCGAAGCACTCATCGCTGAGCACGACCAAGACCCAGGTCAGCGCGTACTGCAAAAGCGACTCGCCAAGGAAGTAACCATCATGGTTCACAGCGAGGAAGACTACGAACTGGCAGTGGAAGCATCGAACATCCTCTTTGGAAAGGCAACCAAGGAAGCACTCCTCAAGCTCGATGAGCAGACTCTTCTCGACGTATTCGATGGTGTGCCTCACTTCGAAGTTGACAAGTCACTCTTCGAGACTGGTGTGAAGGCAATCGAACTCACCACCGACAATGCAGCCATCTTCCCATCGAAGGGCGAAATGCGCAAACTTACGCAAGGTGGTGGTGTCAGCATCAACAAGGAAAAGCTTGCTGACCCTAACCAAGTTCTCACCACAGCCGACCTTCTCGACGACAAGTATCTCCTTGTGCAGCAAGGCAAGAAAAAGTATTTCTTGGTGATTGCCAAATAAAAGCCATTCCCCATCCTTCACAAGGGAATGAGAACACAAAAACTCCGCCATTGGAATTTCATCTGTGAACTTTCCAATGGCGGAGTTTTTTTAGGGACAATCAACTAAGCTTTTGCAGGGAAAACCGCTATTTGAGCAGCAAGAATTGAAAATCATGCAGTTCGCAGATTGAGCGGTCTTCTGTAGAGGAATGGAAGACAAAGAAAAGCGGATGCTTACCTTTCACGCCTTTCAATCCATGGACCTTCGTAGCGATTTCGCAGATGCGCTGTGCATCACCAGCCTTGATATTGAACGAAGCAATCAGTTTGCCCCCACGACTCGCCTTTGGCGCATCTATCATCACATCGATTGTGCCGTCAATACCTTCTGGCTTCACATGTGCTGTGAGCAACAACTGTTCGGCTTTTGAAGTAGTTGTGAAATTGAAGTATTTATAGCCCACCACACTACCATTGGTGTTGTTCACAACAGGACAATAAGGCTGTTTTTGATTATATGGGCCCTCATAGGATGTGCTGTCACGTCGCGTAGGTTTGATGTAACTTCCCGTGAAAAACATGTTTGGATATTCTTGTCGAATACCCTTCGGACTGGTCAGGTAGCACGCCCAACCCGCTGCCGACTTGTCAAGCGGATTCAGTCCGTCAATCTTGAATCCCTCCGAAGTATATTCACCTTCGCTAATCGTCACCTTTCCACCCTTTCCACGCTCTACCTTCACATTGATGGGAGCCACCATTGCCTGACGACTATATTCATCTGTGCCTGTCTGCCGATGATAGAACACCCACCACTGTCCATTCACTTGCAAGATGCTGCCATGCGTGTTGCCGTATGGATAGGCAGTCGGAATCGTCTTGCCGTTATCGTCCTTGTCGCGTGCTCGTCCATCGATAATTGTGCCGCCGTATGTGAAAGGACCCAGCGGAGAATCACCATAAGCGTATGCCAAGGTATAGTTCGAAGTAGGCAAACCAAACTCGCCATCCTCAGTGAAACGTGAATAGACAAACACATACTTGTCCTCAATTTTTCTCATGCTCGAAGCCTCAAAAAAGCGGAAAACTCCTTTCTGATTGCGTCCCGACACCATATCGGTCACAATCTCCGTACCAGGTTTCACCGTCGCCATCGTAACGGGGTCGAGTTCCGCAGCATACGAATTCTCAAAACCCCAATAACCATACACACGCCCATCGTCATCCACAAACACGGCTGGGTCGAAGCGAAGCACTCCGTCCGTGGTTGTTGGATGAGCCTCACTCCAATTCGTCACCACAAACGGACCATCGGGGCGGTCACTTCGTGCTATCTGTCCGTTGCGTCCTCCCGCCTGATTATTGGGATAGAGATAATACTCAGGCTTTGTCACCATCGTTCCGTCAGCCATCTTGCGTTGCACATATCTCATCGTCACGTCGGGAGCATAGAGCACATCGCCCTGTCCGTTCGGATAGAGCAGATTGCCGTCGCGGTCAGTCGTCGATTTGAAGATGATGCCATCGTAACGCCAATGGAGCAAGTCCTCAACGGGTGCCGACCACACCACTTGGTCGCGTCCGCAATACTCCGTAATCAGATTGTCGTGCGAGCCATAGATATACACTCGCTGCTTCCCTGGACAGTCAGGATCTTCAAACACGTAAGGCTCTCCATCGGGGATATACTCCCACAGAGGCAAATAAGGATTCTGGGCAGAAGCCGAGAGCGCAACCATAGCACCCATCAGCATACTCGTTAAACGTCTTTTCATTGTGATTTCTTCTTATTTAAGTTTTTGAGTTTTTGAGTTGATGAGTTTTTGAGTTTTCGCGGAGAAGTGCAATTTCGTTAAACTTCAAACGCTAAACTTTATACATCTACTGTTTTGAGTCGAAACGAAGGATAAAACTGAAGTGACGTGGCTGATTACCCGAAAGCGTATAGCGGTCGAGTGTTCGAGCGCCGAAGGAATTGATTCCACCCACGCCATGAATGTCCTGATCAATGTTCACGTTAATGAAATTGCCTCGTTGCAATTCATATCCATGCCCCACACCCAAATTCTCCTCTCCATAGTCCCAAACTCGGAAACAAAGCGGTTGCTCGCCTTCCACTCGCAGCGAGTGTTCATCAGACGAAACGGCAAACCATCGAGTATCAGTGCGATTGCCATTGTCCTGAGGTTTGATGTATTCAGTCATCAACTCCCGAACAGGCAGCGAGTAGTAACCGATGTTCTGACTGAACTTGCGGTCGGGATAATTCTCTTGAGGACCCCTTCCGTACCAATTCACTCGTTGATAGTCATTCGGTAGTCGCAAACGCATACCGAACTTCGGCATCAACGGAATAGATTCTGCTGTAGGGGTGTAGTCGGCTTCCACTTTCACCTCTCCCTCAGCATTGATGGTGTAAGTCAGCGTGTAGTCGGCACCAACAGGCAGTTTCATTTCAGCCTTCACAACGACAACACCTTTCCGCTTCACACTAATTTCCTTC